>Ga0256405_10005876_pt1 | contig 20453 bp, 16 predicted proteins | sample RumenRJG_02DNA_FD_189096 | JGI IMG/M metagenome (GOLD analysis project Ga0256405, IMG submission 189096) | Bovine rumen microbial communities from Lethbridge, Alberta, Canada - RJG_02 | ecosystem: Host-associated > Mammals > Digestive system > Stomach > Rumen | place: Canada: Alberta... | reverse complement strand
GTGGTCGTCGGATTCGCCCTGATAGTAGAGGAAGCCGCTGAGGGTATAGGGGCAGACCCTTGTGAGCATATTTTCATACATATTGCAGGGTCTGAAGGGGTTGAATTCGTTCCTGGGGCCCGGCCAGCCGTATATGCCCAGTTTTTCTTCAAGCTGACCCCATGACATATTCGGGTCAACATCCCAGTAGACCTGCGCTTTTTTCAGCCAGTTCTTTTCATGTTCGAGAAAGGCTTCATACTCAGCTTTCTGTTCTTCGAGGGTCTTGCCTTTTATGGTATCTTCGTACTCGGTGATATAGGAGGATATGCGCCTGTCGTTTTCGAGAGTTTCTCTGTCGACCCAGTTTGAAGCGGAAGTGCCGCCCCAGTTACAGCCGATTAGACCGACTACAACTCCGAGGTCTTTTGAAAGCTTGCGTGCAAAGTGGAGACCTACTGCGCTCCAGCATTTGGAAGTTTCGCTGTCAGCCCTTTGCCATACAGCTTGTTCGCCCTGACGTTCTGCTTCCTCGGCGGTAGCGACTTTCGGGGTGTAGTAGTAGCGTATGGGGGTGTCCTTATTCAGTTCGGCGAGGTATTTTGCGCCGTCCTTGGCGTTCTGTATCTCCAGTTCCATATTGGACTGACCGCCGCATAACCAGACTTCACCGATCGCAATGTCGGTAAAAGTAATGGTATCGGTGCCGTCGGTAACTGTCAGGGTAAGATCCTCAGCCGCTTCCATGGGAAGCAGTTCACACTGCCATTTGCCGTCCTTGACGGTACATTCGGCTTTGTTATCACCGATAGCCGCGGTGATGATCTTTCCGTCTTCGCCTGTGCCCCAGACAGCTATGCATTTCTCACGCTGGAGAACCATACTGTCTGAAAACATCTGTGAACATTTCAACATGATTATCCCTCCTGTTTATACCCGTTTGATTTTATAGTAAACGTAATATCAGCCTGATGATAAGGTATACCGCCTGATAAAGCGGAACTACCCAGCCGCCGCACGCAGTCAGTATGAACCCAATGGCGATACCGTTTGTGAAACCTTCTCTGCCGTATTTACGGCTACATTTGCTGTTTCTCAGGGCGGGTGCAGCCCAGCCCTCTTCTATACCGAATATGGCGCAGTGTATGCCGATGTACAGCCATAAGACATAGTATCCCAGTGATATCCGGAATATCCATGTAAAGACAAGACCGATGATGTGCGGCATATTGGCACCCCCCTCTATAGGTTTTACAGCGGTGAACTTGTTTTCTTTGTTCTGATTTTACCACAACGGGAAAGCTTTGTCAATGAAAAAACGCCCGAAAAAGGTGAATTTTTTTCGGGCGCGAAAGTGTCATTTGTATTTCGTATTTTTATAGACCGTTGGGGTTGTTCTTGATGAAGTTCCAGCTGCTGGCTGTCATTTCATCGAGGGTCAGCTTAGCCTCCCAGCCGAAGATCTTCTTGGCTTTTTCGGGGTTTGCATAGCAGGTAGCGATATCGCCCGCACGCCTTGGCATGACCTTATAGGGGAGTTCCTTGCCGCAGGCTTTTTCAAAGCTGTGGAGAACATCGTAAACGGAAGAACCCTTGCCTGTGCCGAGGTTGACTGCGTCACAGCCTGTATGCTCCATAACGTATTTAAGTGCGCAGAGGTGACCCTTTGCAAGGTCTACCACATGGATATAATCGCGGACACCTGTGCCGTCGGGGGTGTCGTAATCATCGCCGAAGATACCAAGTCTTTCCAGCTTACCGACTGCAACCTGACAGATATATGGCAGCAGATTGTTGGGTATGCCGTTGGGATCTTCGCCGATAAGTCCGCTTTCATGGGCGCCGATGGGGTTGAAGTATCTCAGCAGGGATACTGACCACTCGGGGTCGGAAACGCATACATCGCGGAGTATCTGTTCTATCATCACCTTGGTGTAGCCGTAGGGATTGGTGGCAGAAGTGGGCATATCCTCGGTATAGGGCGCTTTGTTCACGGGACCGTAAACGGTAGCCGATGATGAGAATACTATCTTTTTGCAGCCTGCCTTGCGCATAGCCTGTATCAGCAGGAGAGTGCCTGTGATATTGTTATGGTAGTACTCAACGGGTTTTTCAACGCTTTCACCCACAGCTTTGAGTCCTGCAAAATGGATGACAGCATCAATCTTGTTTTCCTCGAAAATCCTGTCCATAGAAGCGGGGTCAAGCATATCAGCCTCATAGAAACCGAATTCCTTGCCTGTTATCTTTCTTATCCTGTTAAGGGCTTCGGGTTTGGAATTGGAAAAGTTATCCATTATAACTACGTCATATCCCGCATTAAGCAGTTCAACGACGGTGTGGCTGCCGATGAAGCCTGCGCCGCCTGTAACGAGTATCATTGCCATGTCAGATTACCTCCAGTAAATTATTTTAATTAATATATAATCATTATACCATATTTTGCTCATATTTCAATTGACAATTCTGCTAAAAATACGGGGCTGATGCTGTCATGACAGCTTTTCTTTCAGCTGTTTTTCGATGTTGTCTGCATCATCGGAGATTATCAGGATATCGAAACCGCCTGCGTTGAATATCTTGGCGTTTTCAAGCTTGGGTACTTCCTCGGGGCGGTAATCGCGGAAAGTTGCGGTTCGGCTTTCAAGGCGCTGTTTCAGAAGTTCCTGACCGTCGATGCCCTCATCGAACTTTACTGCGGAGACTTCGTCGGGATATCCGCCGTTCTCGTTGTAGAGTATGGCACCGTCGAGGATATTAGCAAAGCCTGTTTCATAGAACTGTGCCGCGTTTTTGTCGTATTTTCCGTCACCCTTGGAAAGTCTGCCGTCAAGATTATCATGGCTTATGTCGGCAAGGAGTTCTTCGGCGGAGATATCTGCGGCTTTCTCGGTGCCTGCGGCTGCGGAGGAAGTATCCGCCTTGGTATTGTTATTTGCGCTGCAGCCGCACATCATCAGCATTGCGGTCAGTATCAGCGCGGCTGTTTTAATTGTTTTCTTCGTTATAGTTGTTCTCTTCATAGTTGTCTGCCACCTCAAAATCTTCATAGCCTTCTATCTCGTGATTATCGAAGAGATAGGTTATGATAGTGTTATAAATCTCCCGTTTGCAGCCATCACGGGCTGAACCGAGATATTCGTCCGCTTTTTGGGACATTTCTTCTTTGATATTCATGCCGTTTTCGATATATCCGCAGAGGATATCGGCAAGCTGTTCGGGGGTATCGGCTTTTTCGCCGAAGGGCTTGCCCTCGGTGCCGAAGTATATCAGCGGCTTGCGCATTATGCCTGCGGAAAGTTCCTCGGGGTCATCGGTGATGATGAGGGACGAACGGCTTTTAAGTTCATCGGCATTGAAATCATCGGTCAGGAATGTGACTTTATCAAGTCTTGGCAGGGCGTTTGCTTCATCGTTGGTAACGCCTTCAAAAGCAATGGTAAGGGAATAGCCGCTGTCATTGAGGGCTGTTTTCAGTTTTTCGTTTTCGAGAAGTTCTTTCAGACGCTTAAAAAACTCGGTATCTTTGAAAGGCGCCTGTTCTTCTGAAACGTATTTTGCAAGCATCAGCAGCATATCACTGCCTGAGGAATTATCGGTTATGAGGTCATAGCTTGTAAGACCCGTGAGTTTCAGCACCTCGGTGTTCTCATAGCCGTATTCGGGCTTTCTCAGTTCTTCTATGTAGTCACCGGTACCGCAGAAGCAAAGTCTGACATTGTCGTGCAGACGATGGCTTTTCGTGATAGCGGGCTTGTCCTCGGGAGAATTCTGCAGGAAAACATTTGTTGTTGTGCTGAGCCTTGTAAGGCTGTACGATGTATCATCATTTCCCGGGAAATTCTTTTGCAGGATATCGGGAACGGTAGTGACATATACCTGCGCGTTCAGGAAAAGCAGTTTATGCAGCAGAGAACCTCTGTACAGGGGCTTGTAGCCGTCTTCGATAAGGCGTTGTGCGGCGGGGCTTTCCCTATCGGTGATGTAATAGCAGTAGAGCTCGTCATGGCGGGTCATGGCATAGCGGAACATATCCTCTGCCGCACCGCCGCCTTTTTGGGTATCATCTGCAAAAAGCCAGATATTCTTGTTTTTGAACCAGAATTCAGTACAGCGGTAGGCTGTCCTCAGGTTGAAAGACACGCCTTCCTCGGCTGCCCTTTTCATGGAACCGCGAAAAGCTCTGCGCTGTGCCTTTTCGGAGAGCGCCAGAGTGACAAGTCTGCCGTTTTCGGCGCGGGCGAAGTAATTGTTTCCGAGAGGGAATATACTTTCGTGACAGCCATCTTCAATTCGGCTGCCGGGGGTGCGGAATATTGTCCTCAGCTCATATTTACAGCCTTTGAAAAGTATGAAGAAACACAGCTCGGCCCTTTCCTCCGATATAGGTATGCTCAGGTGGAATGTTCGCTGTCTTTCAAGCTTTTTACCGAAATACATAACAGGCTCGCCTTTGCGGTCGTAGTTCAGCTTGTATTCGTCGCCTGCGTATTCGGCGGTCAGTTTTGTGCGGCGCTCGCTGAATATGTTATCGAAACAGCAGTCTATCTCGAAATTGTTCTTATACAGGTTCAGCTGTACAATCTCGATGAAGAGCCTTGTGCTGTCGAAAAGGACGATATCTTTCTGCACCGAGAAAAGCCTGTCACTGTTGTAGCTGATATCGGGGAAGTAGTTCTCGTGGCCGTGCTTCAAGCCCAGAAGCAGGCGCTTTTCTTCGGGATTTGCGGAGAATAAGCCGTATACATCACATATCACCTTGTCCTCGATTGGACGCAGGACTTTTTGCATGGTGTCGATGACCCTGCTTCTTTCATCCTCGGGAAATTCTTTTATGCGCAGACCTCTATCGTTACATTCCATTACTTTTGCGGTGATGAAATGCTGTAGGAAAAGGGGCAGTCTGCCGTCCTTTCCTTTACAGGTCTCAGTAAGGGGGATAAGGCAGTTATCGAAGATGGCGGTGTAAGTTTCGGCTTTGTCGGCATCTTCGGGGAGCATATCTTTCTGCGCGGGGGAGATCCTTTTTTCAGCTAGCCATGCGGTAAGGCGGTCATCATAGAAAAATCTCTTTTCTTCGCAGAGGGCTTTCAGCATACATTTCTGCTGAGTGAAGTCTCCCGCTTCTGTCTCAAAACGGTGTTCGGCGGCAAATGAGGTGCGCACTACTACGGCTTCAAAGGCAGAGGGAAAGCAGCTGAAATATTTATCCAGGTCGATGACCGCTGCTCTGACCGATAAGGGGAAGAAGGTATTTTTACCGCTTCCTGCTAGTCTGCCGCAGGCGATATGCAGTTCGGGGTCGCTGTCAAGGGCGGCTATAAGTCTCGGAAAATATGAGGGGTCAACCTTGCCGCCTGCACGCATGACGGTGCAGTAATCGGCGTTTGCATACTTTATAAAAGTGTTCAGCAGTTCTGCTTCGCTTTTGCCGCCGATGTTGATAAAGGCGGTCATTCCGAAAGCGGAGGAACGTTCAAGGTAGAGCTTTTTTCTGTCGTCCTCGGTGAAATCACCTGCGATGATAAGGAATATATCCTTTACAAGTTCGCCCGACTGTCCTGCGATGTTCAGAACGGTATCAAGAGCGACTCTGTCGGAGGCACCTACTGTCAGCAATACTGAAAGCTTCATTTGTCTGCCCCCTTTCTGCCGAATAGCTCAGCTATTATCCTGTCGGTGGAATGACCGTCACAGCTGCCCATGTGGTAGGATACGCATTTTTCAAGTTCTGCGGTGCTGCGGCAGGAAAGTTCGTGGTCGATGGCGGTGAAAAGCTCATCGGCTGTCTGTGCGACAGTTGTTGGGAAGCTGTGGTAATCAACGTAGAATCCACGCTCGGTATCAAAGTCTTTGAGGTCGGGGGCGAAGAATACGAAAGGCTTGCGGTAGAGAAGCCAGTCGAAAACTACGCTGGAATAATCGGTTACGAGTATATCCGCAACGGCGAAAAGGCTTTCGGTAGGGAAACCGTCATCGGGCTGCATATGAGGGTGCAGCTTCTTTATAAGGTATCTGCCCTGAGCGGCGCAGACCTTTTCGATATCCTCACCGCCCACAACATAGGGCTCGGCGGCATTTCCGCGGAATGTGGGTGCCCAGAGGACGATCTGTTTGCCGACTGCTTCGGGGTGGGCTTTGAAGAATTTCTCTCGGCAGAGGTCGTTGTACTTTTTGCTGTAATAGATATCTGTGCGGCTGATGCCGAGAGGGCGTACATTATCGTATCTCTGGCGGAAAGAACTTGCTATCACGGGGGCAACGCAGGGTGCGCTGACTGTCCAGAGGTCGTAGCCGCCAAAGACATCGCCTTTGTAGAACGATGGCACGCAGTCCTCTGAATCGTAGCCTGCTTTTTTCAGCAGACCGCCAGAATGCCACAGCTGAGTGACGAAAGTTTCACTGCGCTTATGACAGCTTGAAACGGGCAGGAAAGTATCACAGATGAAAACTTGTTCAGCCCTGCCGAAAGCAATCATGAAATCCAGTATAAACCGCACAAGAGCGGGCTTGGAGCATTTTTTGAAATCGAGGTAGAACTCTTTGACGTGAACACCTTCCAGCTTTGCCACCTTGTGGCGCATAACGCGCATACTGAAAGGGCAGGTGTCGTGGTGGGCATCAGCGAATATAACAAGACCTTTTTCGACTTCGCCGCGGGAAAAGATGAAATATATAAATGGCAGCAGTACATTCTGCAAAAACATTTTAGCAAGCTGCCTGAGTTTCAGTTTAAGGCTCATGATGATCTCCTTGTATTGGGTTATGATTAGGATACCCGTTGACGAAAGGCGTGAACGGGCATATTCTTGCGTATACAGTATAGCACAAAAGAGCGGGGGTGTCAAATCGTGGGGATTATGAATTGTTAATTAAAAAGTGCTTCTCTGCAAGTCAGCAAAAATCAGTAAAAGAATCACAAAAATTGAACATTCACAGCGCCTATTCTCGTTGACTTGTAACTAATAATGTGATATAATAATTGTGTTATCATGGTGGCAGATGTTTCTGCCTGCCGACGATTTTTTGTGTATTTTTGCACATGATACCGTAAAGGAGGACACATATAATGAAGATCTATTCGGTTAATGATCCCGAATTCAGAGAGTTCGGTAAGGTGCTTGAAGGTTATGACACCAAGGAACTCATCGCTGCGATGAACGCTGTTGAGATGCCTGCGGAGGGCGTTGCTTATGAGCCCTGGATCGATTCTCTTGAAAAGTGCGGCATTTTCACCAAGCTGGAGAACAACGCTTTCGGCGGTATGCCCATTGAACTGGGTATGTGCTGGGGTCACAACAAGGCGCTGAACTGCCTTGAATACCACAGAAACAGTGAGATAAATATCGGTGCTGATGATTTTATACTGCTTCTGGCTAAGCAGGAAAAGATAATCGACGGCGTACTGGATACTGCTGATGTAAAGGCATTCCGTGCACCTGCGGGAGCTGTTGTTGAGGTATACGCTACTTCACTGCACTATGCTCCTTGCCAGACTGCTGACGGCGGTTTCAGGGTTGCGATAGTTCTGCCCAGAAACACCAATACCGATCTGCCCAAGGGTGAGATCATCGATGCAGAGGACAAGACTCTGTGGGCTAGAAACAAGTGGCTGCTGGCTCATGCTGATTCTGCTGAGGCTAAGCAGGGCGCATATGTTGGTCTGAAGGGTGATAATATCACCATCTGAATATTTTGAATGATTTACGAAAAGGAAGTACCGTCTGCGGGCGGTACTTCCTTTTCACATAATAAGGAAAGGCATTTCTGCGTGGATATAGCAGAAATGCCTTTGTTGTTATATGGGCTATGAGAAATCTTTTTTGCCTTTTACTTTAGCTGCCAGTCTTATGATATCGGTAATATTGATTTTGCCGTCGTTGTTTATGTCTGCAACTTTCTGTTCGTAGTCGCTGAGCATTTTTTTGCCCTTTACAAAGGCCGCTGTTCTGGTGATATCGGAGATGTTTATGTTTTTATCGCCGTTGGTATCGCCGAGATGGTATAAATACACATCCAGATCATTTGGGCTGTTTCTGCCCATAAATTCCATAACTCTTGTCACATATCCTTCAGCCTCCATAACGACGCGGTAGGATGTAGTTTTGTCATAACCGAACATCATGCGATCCAGCTGTTGTCCTCGGTACATCATTTCGTCCATCAACAGCTGATCGTCTGCATAGACAGATACATGTATCATCATTCTGTTGGTTATCGATATTACCGCGGCGTTACTGTAACCGGCCTTATCGCCGGAATATACAGCGTACCTGATCTTTTCGCCGTGGAAGAAGCTGTCGATCTTTTTTGAAACCTCAAAGGGTATCCATTCGGCTGAGTAGAAATCGTAGTACTCCCAGCCCTTGGAGGTCACTTTGCCGTCAAAAGAGTAAGTCGGGACAGTGAGCTTGCTTACGGGAGTATCTTCCTTTACCTCGAAGATACCGGGAATATTGCTTACTAAAGGCGCATCTTCGGAATAATTTGCGATATTATAGCCTCTGTCGGCAACACTTATGGTATAGTCGGTAAGGTCTGTGATATCGTATTCAATGGTCATACAGCCATTTTCATCGGGTTCTGCGGGTACTGCATCGATGAAATCAAAACTGAGATTATCGGGTTCATCCAGCCAGAAATAAAAGAGGATGTCATCGAATGTTGCGGAACAGGTGAAGTTTCTGCCGTATGAGCCTACACCTCCTTCTGAGGAAGAATAGTAATTGGCAGTGGGGTCAAGGAATTCGAGAACTTTTTTTATATCATCTGAGGTATATCCCCTGTTATCGGAAGAGCCCTTAATACAGCCCTTGCCTGTTCCGGTGATATAGAAGCCTTCGAGCTCAGGATCTTTGGCAGTGACAGTGAGTATCTTTCTGCCATTTTCTTTCTTTATGCTGATATCGCTGAACTCGGGTGGATCGTTATCAATAGTTATTTCTATGGACTTTTTCTGCTGCACCTTTTCACTCGGGCTCTGTAAAAGCTCGGTGGTGATATTCAGGAAATATCTGCCGTTTTTCAAAGTATTTTCGGGCTCGATATACAGGATCTTCTCACTGTCCTGAAGACACCTTTCCTCAGGTTCGCTCTCAAAATATACATTGCCGTTCTCGTCGGTCAGGGTATACTCCTTGATAGTGCTTGCGCGGTTGGGGAAGAAATTATATTGCATAAAATCAGATGTTGAAGGTGTTAATGATGAGCTGTTCGATACCACGTATCCATGACGAGGCGCAGGGTCGAGATTGGGACAGTAATCCTCAGCGGAACGGTTTTTGTACAGCGAGAGAGCCTTGGCGATAGATGCCGAAGCAGGGATATGATTTCCGAAGAGGTGTTTTCTGAGGACGTTCTCGGCAAGCATTGTATTATCAGCGGAGTAATCCTTTCCGATGATTGGGATAGAATTCCAGTCGCCATGGAAGCCTGTGATCGGGATAGAGATATCACTGCAGTTATCTGCTCCCGAGAGGGTGAGATAGCCCTCGGTGAACCAGCCGTTGGTGAACACACTGTTGAGGGCGGTCACGTCATCGGTATCAAGGGTGACGGATACGGTCAGGGTAGCTTCGCCGCCTGCGGGTACTTTGAGGGTATCAGCAGAGAATGACGCTGTTGAACCTAGAACGGCAGGGGTATCTGAGATAGCGTCATTGTTTAGCAGGTCACTGAACTCGGTGGTCTCGTGTATCATTTCAAGGTCGGCGCTGTTGAATACTACTTCGGAACTGCCGTAATTATGCAGAGTCACATCGAAGCTGAAGTTATCTCCCACCTTTTCACCTAAGCAGACTGAGGCTTTGCCGTTGTTTGTCATGGTAACAGTGCAGTCTGCCAGGTCTTCCATATTTACAAGACCTGCGCCCTGTATCCTGGGAGAATAGGGTATGTCGCATTTACGTACAGGGTCGGCAGTGTTCATCAGCAGATTTTTCACAAGGCTGACTTTTTCGGCTCCTGAAACGTCCCAGCCATTTTTTTCGATATACTGCTCAGCCAGTACGGAACAGCCTGCGGCAAATGGTGTTGCCATCGAGGTGCCGTCCATATAACTATAGCCGGTGTACGAATATGAAGCGGAGTAAATATTCTCACCGGGGGCGCTGATGTCGGGTTTGAGTTCCAGTGACTGAAGACCGCCGTGGGAGGAGAAGGTTGCCATATCTGAAATTAAGAAATCCATAAAGGTATCTGTCCTGAAGAAAAGACGGTTATCTTCCTGTGCTTTGATGAGCTTTGAACCCTCGATGTTGGTGCCTATGACGAAGAAGTTTTCGTCTTCATAATAGGGGTTAAAGTATGATTCATCATTGGAACAGAACATCAGCCCTGCCGCGCCTGCTTTGTCTGCTTCTTCTATCAGCGCAATGAGACCTCTATCATAGTCAAAATAATCTACCAGGGCGATCTTGCCCTTGACATTTGCGGATTTGAGTTCTTCCTCGCTGCCTGTGCCGCAGTATACGAATTCGTATTCGGTATCTTTGTTGACAGACTTAGGCGACATTATTGAGCAGGGCAGTTTAGTACCGTCGGCGAGTTTTATGATGTTGAGCTCGGTGGAGAGAACGCTTGCTGCTGCGATGGTGAACATATCATCCATGAGACCCGGAGAATTGAGCGAGTTTCTTTCGACGTTATCAGGGGTATGGATCGGCCAGTTTGAGTTGCCTCCGGCGCAGCATATCACAATGCCTGCATTATCTGCGTTTTTGAGAACTTTAACGTAAAGATCTTCCTGTTCATCGGTAGAGTATTGACCGCCGAAGCTTAGGCTTATAACATCTGCGCCGAGTTTTATGGCATCTTCAATACCTGCGACTGCAACGTTATCATCCATGGAGGGGATCTCATCGAATTCCTGTGTGAAGCCTGCCATGAATATCAGCTGTGCATCGGGTGCAACTCCGCTCATATCGACGTAGTCTTCATATTCTTCCATATAAGGCTTTACTCTGTTACCTGCCGCGATGCCGCATACATGGGTGCCGTGGTACATAATATCGTCTGAGTTTTCGACATTGTAGCGGTTTTCGGGATCTACCAGTGATATGGCATAGGGTATCTTGCTGCTGATGTAGGCGGAGTCGGGATCGATCTCGAAATTGAGATTGCGGTTCTGGGCTGCGTCAGCGATATCAGCCTTTGTGAGTTTTACAGAAGATACGTCCGTAAGAGGGGCAAACATTTCGTGGTCGGTCTTGAGTTCGGTATCTATAATGGCGATAACCTTGCCTTTTCCTGTCAGACCTGTTTCGGAAGAAAAATAGTAAGAGCCCGTACCCTCAATAGCCTGATAAAGATCCGGAGCCTGATTTTTCTGAGAAACAGTGACATTCTTAATTGCAGGAAGGTCTTCTGCTTCATCGAGAAGTTCATCGGGCAGAGTGCAGGAGAAGCCGTTGAATACGGCATCGTAGGTGAAATCCAGCTTTGCATCAGGATAGATGGAAAGTATCTCGCCGAAAGCGTTCTTTCTGAGAGCTTCCAGCTGCTGAGACCTTCTCTGTGCGGCGGCTGTATCGAGATAATCCGAGCCCATATCGCCTGTATCGGCTGCAAGGATCGGGTCGCCGTAAAGTTCGACTATGACATGTACGATATTGTCATAGTCAGTGCGGGTGTCCGCTATCTCTACCGCCTGGGCTGCGGAGGGCAGAACTGACGATGCTGTGATAGCAAAGGCGGATATCAGCCCCGCCATTCTTTTGAACAATTCTTTATTCATTTTGTCACCTCTCTGGTTGTAGATTATTAATACGAAATTTATTTGCAGATGTTGTATTTTAGGGACTCTGCTCACATTTATAATTATATCTTAACCCTTACCATTTGTCAATAACTATCTGATTTTTTATGAATTTTTTAAGAAGATGCAGCTGCAGTGGCAGCGGGAGAAAGATGATGATCTTGCTTTACTTTTGCGCTGATATATGCTATAATACCATCAGGAGTGATGACAATGGACGAGATGTCTTTTTCATACAGAGTAAAATCTGAGATAATAGATAAGATAAACACCTCACAGAAGGCTGATGCCTGCCTGATGGGTCTGCTTTGCTGCTGCAACGAACTCAGCGACAGGGAGATCCTTTTTCTTACAGAAAACTCATTGGTCAAGGATTTCTTTGTGAGGAACGTTTGCAGGGTACTTAAAGATGACAATGCGGTGGATATCAGCGAGGCTGAAAGGCGCAGCGGTGTCACGCTGTTCAGTCTGACTATACCCGATGAGGGTCAGAGGATATATCTGCTGGACTATTTCGGTATGGACGAAAGCAGGAGACTGACGGAGGAGTATCTGCCAAAGGACAAGTTCTTTCCGTTCCTGACAGCTGGTATATTCCTTGCCTGCGGTTCGGTGAACGACCCAAGCAAGAAGTATCACATGGAGTTCGTTATGCCAACACTTGACCTGTGCAACGACCTGGGTCTGCTGCTTATCGAGCGTCATGAGATAATACCCAAGCACGTTGAGCGCAAGGGTGCGCAGGTGATGTACATAAAGGAATCGGAGAACATAATAGATATGCTGACCCTTATGGGGGCTACCATGTGTTCTATCGAGCTTATGAACGTGAAGATGGAGAAGGATGTCCGCAACAAGATAAACCGTGCCATGAACTGTGACAATGCAAATATCGACAAGACTTTGCGTGCGGCTGAACGTCAGGTGGCGGATATAGAGCTTATCGATCAGAAAATAGGACTTTCGGCTTTGCCCGAACAGTTAAAGGAGATGGCGGAGCTTCGTCTGGAGAATCCTGATTACAACCTGAAACAGCTTGGCGCGGAGATGGTGCCGCCCATATCACGTTCAGGAGCTAACCACCGTTTGCAGAAGCTTTCGGAGATAGCTGAAGAGCTGAGGAAAAAGCATGGTTTGGAACAAGGTGTGCAGGATACACAGCAGTAAGATAGTACCGTTACCTGACAGCATTATGTTGATATTGACGAATTTCATAAGGAATGTTGGGTGATTTCCGAGAATATCGGGCTTTTGTACTTGACAAATGCTGGATTTGGGTATATAATATTATCGTTATTTATTTGACAAAGGCAACTTATGACAATACGGTTAATTTCAGCTTAACGAAACTTAACGGTAAGCGGGATAACTCGGGAGGGCTTAGAAGATGGCTAAAAACGGTAATATATCAACATCGGTGATAAAGCGTCTGCCGAGGTATTACAGATTTCTTGGCGAACTTGAAAAGCAGGGAGTCGAGAGGATATCATCGCGGGAGCTTTCAGAGAGGATGAAGCTCACGGCTTCGCAGATAAGACAGGATTTAAACTGTTTCGGCGGATTCGGTCAGCAGGGATACGGCTATCATGTTGCATCTCTGAGGGACGAGATAGGACATATCCTCGGGGTGGACAAGGAATTTCCTACCATTCTGATTGGTGCGGGCAATCTTGGCAAGGCTATAGCCATGCACATAAATTTCGGCACGAGAGGATGCAGGCTGGCAGGCATTTTTGACGCTAATCCAAGGCTTACGGGTGAGACTGTGGGCAGTATAGCGATACGTCACACCGATGAGATAGAGGAATTCTGCAAAGAGGAACACCCTGTTATAGCAGTGCTTTGCATACCCAAGGCAAATACTCAGGCGATAGCTGACAAGCTTGTTGAACTCGGTATAAAGTCATTCTGGAATTTTTCGCACTATGATCTTACCATTGACCACAAGGGTATCGAGGTCGAGAACGTGCACCTGGGTGACAGTCTGCTGACGCTGACTTATCGTACTAATCAGTTGGGCAAAGCAGAAGATGAATAAAGGTTCGTGTGAACTGACAATGAAATAAAGCCCCGAAGCGTGTTGAAATGCTTCGGGGCTGTTTTTACGTTATGTATTTTGTATTATCATATTATCCTGCGCATACATACTATCGGATTGTACATAGAGAAGCTTGCAAGGTCGGAGAATATGATGCCTTCGCTGCTGTTAGCGGCGTGTACTATCCTTCCGTTGCCGTTGTATATCGCAACGTGGTATATACTGCCTATTCCGCCGTAGCCGAAGAATATCAGGTCGCCCTCCTGAAGTTCGCCGTAGCTGACTGCTGTGCCGTAGCCTGCCTGTGACGATGCAAGGTGTGGAAGCGATACGCCTATCTGGGCATAACTGAGCATTACAAGTCCCGAGCAGTCGTTGGCACGGTAGCTTGCTCCGCCCCATACATATGCTCCGCCGACGTTGCTGCGTGCGTAGCTCAATACAGTGTCGATCTTGCTCTGTCTTGAATCATCTGTCGGCTGAGGTTCGGGCTCAGGTTCGGGTTCCGGTTCCGGCTGAGGTTCAGGCTCGGGCTGAGGCTCCGGAACTGGCTCAGGCTCAGGCTCGGGTTCTTCTTGTTCTATAGTTGTGGTCGTTTTCTTCTTTTTAGTGGTCTCGGTAGGTGTATCCTCGGGTTCGTCCTCGTAGGGTGCAGTTGTCTGCTTTGTTGACGATGCTTCGCTGCTTGAGATTTCGTCGTCTTTATCCTCAGTAGTAGTCTTGGGAGCCGTGGTTGTGGTAGTTGTGGCGGTCTTTTTGGCTTCTGTCAGCTGTGCTGAGCGAAGTTCAAGGGCTGCCTTATCGAGAGCCATGGTATCCAGTTTGCCGTCTGCACTGTCAATGAGTTCTTTCAGCGATTTTTTCTCGGTGTTGAGCTCTTCCATCATTGCTGAGTAATCAGCTGACTGCTTTTTCAGTTTATCGGAGCTTTCCTTGATCTCGGCTTCAACTGCTTCGATCTCACGTTTTTTCTCCATAAGAGTATCAAGAGCTTCATCATCGTGGGATGCAACGCGCTTTACAAGTTCAAAGCGCATCAGCACATCAAAGAAATCGGTAGAATTAACGAGGACGTTTTCGTATGTGCTTACGCCGCCTGCCACATACATCGATTTCAGTCTTTGCATGAACTCGTCTTTCAGGACTTCGATCTCTTTATTTTTGGTTTCCAGATCGTTTCTGGCATTTATAAGGCGGGTGTCCAGCTCGACCATAGCGTCTTCGTTTTTAGTGAGCTGTTCCTCAACGTTGTCTATCTTGGCTTTTACTGCGGTGTACCTTGCTTTAAGGGCTTCGAGATCGCCTTTCTGCTTTTCAAACTCTGCATCGGCTTCCGCTATCTTCTTGTCAAGAGCCTCCTGCTCGGCTTTCAGCACTTCCAGATCGGCTTCATACTGCTCCTGACTGGGAGCTGCCGCTGTGCTGATGGCATTATATCTTTTGCCTGCTCCGCCGAAAACGCCCGCTGCCATGGTAAGTGCAAGGCAGATAGCAATGGCTTTCTTGACTGTATATTTGTTGGTGATCATTTTTCGGTCTATCCTTTCAACTGTCTTGAAAATTTGTAACCATAACGTAATCATTAATGATAATTATACTCATTTTCGGCTTTTTTGTCAAGTTAAATATTTCTGAACATACGTAAAATAGGATTTTTCGGACTTTGAAATATCGGAAAAAGTTACATTTCGCTTACATTGTGAAGAGACGGTGAAACTTTTTTTGACCGCTTATTTTTCCTGCAAAGTGCAGTCTTTGAAGTAGTGATCAAGTATTTCCTTACAGGAACTGCCATTTTCTGCCATTGAATTTGCACCGTACAGGCTCATACCTACCATATGTCCGTAGCCCCTTGCGGTGAATACGAAAGCATCGCCCTTGATCTCATATGTAAAACACGGTGATGATATGCCTAGTGTATTGATGAACTCCTGAACATTTACCTTGGTTCCGCACATGGTGACGGATGTCACGTAATCACGCTCATTTTGCTCGGTGGTCAGCCAGTTATCGGGAGTGCCGGTGAGGGTGATGCCGAAGCTGTCATGGGAGATACTGCGCATATCCTCAATGGGGATAGAAGTTCTGCTTTCTATTCCTTTCAGTTCGGTATCGCTTCGGCTTTCAGCGGGCTGGAGGTAGGGTATATCCTGTCCCCATGCACACAGAGCACTCTCGGTAATGCCAGAGGATGCGGAATGATAGGCGGGAGTTATAGGTTCGCCGTTATATGTCAGTATCCATGGTGCGTCGCGGACGGCTTTCTGTACACGGCGTCGGGCTTTTTCGTAGTCATCACCGTATAATTCCCTGGCTTCTTCGGGGGTGAAAAAGCTCTGGTAGGTGTGTTCGTCATCGCTGATAAGTGCGCCGTGGAGTGACTTGGTGGGGGAGTCCTCCTCGGTCATGGCACGGCGGTATATGTATGTTCTGGCAAGAACAGCCTGGGCTTTCAGGGCTTCTTCGCTGAAATCCGCTGGCATTTGTGCGAGGACAGCGCCTGTGGTGTAGTCTTCAAGGGAGTATTCTTCGACTCGGTCTTCGGCTGTGATGTATACGCCTACTGTCATTTCTGTGTTGTTATCTCGGGCTTTTACGCCTGTAAAGGCCAGGCAGGGTATCAGTGCCATGCATATGGTAAGTACGATGGCGCATTGCAGGTCGGGTCTCATATTATCTGCCTCCTATCGTGGAGTTGTTTGCTGTACATAATATTATCTGGTTATCCCGTTGACACACCAAATTAATTGATGAAATACCGAAACTTGAAATACTTGGCGGTTATCCTTCCCCCGCCGCAGGCGGGGGGAAGGATAACATCAACATGATTTTGCAGTGGTGTGTTAAAGGGATAGCCATGTAATATTATATGCGGCTGTGTGAGTATCAAGAACTGATATTTTTAATATGTAATTGTAAAATTTGTTTATTTATACTTTACTTTTGGAGCAGATTATGTTATAATATCATAAGTATTGATTATCTCACGGGAGGTGAGAGAATGGCAGGCAAAAAGGATAAGAGTTTTGTCCGCAACGTTGCGAAAGAACGTACTTACAGAAATCAGAATGAGGAGTATGAAGACGCTTATTTCAAATGGCGTGCAGATGAATCAAATCAGTATTCCTTTAATTATGTACACGATTCGCGTGAGCATTCATATATGGCAGGAAGAGGCTTCATAAAGCATGGTGCTGATACTGCTGAAAGCCAGACGCTGCATAATTGTCTGAGACTGCTGGGTGCAGTTATGCTGGTCATGCTGATGTTTGATGTTGTGAATTATCTGCTTGCTATGTATATGAACGGCGGTCCGTGCGGAGTGTTATATTTTTCAAAAAGATACACCATCGGAACTTCTGAAACATTTGCTTGTATAATTTATACCTGTGTCAGCATACTTAAATATATAACTGCGATAATAATATACCAGATGCGCATGAAGCTTCCGCGGCAGGTCGCACTGCCTTCGGGCAAAAGCAATAACACGGCGGAATTTAGGGCAACGGCTATTATGATAATGCTCATGATAATAGTTATGGGCAGGCTTGCAAGCACTCTGCTTTCGGTGATACTCAGTGTTGTTAATGTGGACAGCGTGTATATTTATATGTTTGACAGCAGAGAGCCTTTGGTTCAGATCATTTCTGCTGTATACAACTGCATAATAATGCCTGTATTGTGCGAACTGCTTTTCAGGGGACTTGTTTTGCAGAGTTTCCGTCAGTTCGGAGATTCCTTTGCTGTGGCTGTAGCGAGTATAGCCTGCGGGTTATGTTTCTATGATCTCACATATATAGGTTTTTCGATACTCTGTTCGATGGTTATAGGCGTATTCACCGTTCGTTCGGGCTCTATTGTTACGGCGATACTGATGCACGCGGTGACTACCACGGTGAATTATATGGTGGTATATGTGGGCACGCTCAATCCTACACTGGGACGCATACTTGCGATAGCATTGTGTATACTGATCTGTATAGGCGCTTTGGTGGCGTATACCAGGCTCAATTACCGCAATGACTGGACTTTCAACGCGGATACCCATGAGTCGGAGCTTACATTTACAAAGAAGGTCAAGCTAATGCTTTCATCGAATACTGTGGCTATGTGGTTTGTGTGTGCGCTGATACTCACGATAGTTAATATGAGGATAGGTCAGTGACGCGGGACGAGATGTATATGCGCAAGGCGCTGGAGCTGGCGGCTCTTGCGGCTGAGGAGGACGAAGTCCCTGTGGGGGCGGTAGTCGTTAAAAAGAGTACGGGCGAGATAGTCGGCAGGGGGTTCAACAGGCGTGAATATGGACGTTCACCCCTGACTCATGCGGAGATAGTAGCTATTGAGGAGGCAAGCCGCAGACTTGGCGGCTGGCGGCTCATCGACTGTGAGCTTTACGTTACGCTGGAGCCCTGCCCGATGTGTGCTGGTGCGGTGATAAACTCGCGGGTGGAGCGGGTGATATTCGGGGCGTATGACCAGAAAGCTGGCTCATGCGGCACGGTGGTGGATCTTTTTGCTCTGCCATACAATCACAAGCCCGAATGTACGGGCGGCGTGATGGAAGAAGAATGTGCCGCGGTGCTGACGGAGTTTTTCAGGGGACTGCGGAAAAGGAAGGCGAAAGTTGATGGATAAGACATGGGTGTTACTTTTGTGTGTATACGCCTTGGTGAATCTGGTGGTGTTCGGTATGTATGCCGTCGATAAAGCAAAGGCGAAGAAAGGCGCGTGGCGAACTCCCGAGATCAAGCTTATGACAGCTGGCGCTGTTGGGATAATAGGCGCTCTTCTGGGCATGGTGGTGTGTCACCACAAGACGAAGAAGCCTTTGTTCGCTGTGGGTCTGCCGGTGATATTTTTTGCGGAGACCGCACTTGCGGCGGTAGTCTACTTTAAATTTATAAGATGATCTTACTCCTTCGTTATTGAGGTTTTGTCAGTGGCGGAGGGTTTTAGTTTATAGTAAAGAAAAAGCATCTTCGCTGAAAAACGAAGATGCTTTGTGTTTTATATTTCGCTGCGGTTTTCAAGCGCTTTATACAGCGTTATCTCATCTGCATATTCCAGCTGACCGCCGATAGGCAATCCAAAAGCTAACCTTGTGACTTTTACGCCAAGAGGTTTCAGCAGTTTTGAGATATAGAATGCTGTTGCGTCGCCCTCAACTGTGGGGTTGGTCGCCATGATGACTTCATCGGCTGTGCCAGAGTTTATACGCGCAAGCAGCTCCTTTATTTTGAGGTCATCGGGTGATACTCCGTTTATGGGGGATATCAGACCATGCAGCACATGATATACGCCCTTATACTCTCCCGTGCGCTCGATAGCTGTGATATCCTGTGGGCTTTCCACCACGCATATCACGCCGTGGTCGCGCCTGTCATCGTCGCAGATAGGGCAAAGGTGTCTGTCGGTATAGTTCTGACATTCCTTGCAGAGATGTACATTTTTATGTACATTAAGTACCGCGTTGGCGAAAGCCTCGGCGTCTTTATCGCTCATACGCATAACGTGATAAGCCAGTCTCTGGGCGGATTTCATGCCTATGCCGGGAAGCTTTGCGAACTGCTCGGTAAGCAGTACGAGAGGCAGTGCGTTAGTTTCAGCCATTTCTTAGAACAGGCCGGGGAAGGATACGCCGCCTGTCAGCTTCTGCATCTCAGCATCGCTGATCTCGTCGAGGTTGTCAACAGCAGCATTGAATGCAGCCTTTACCATATCCTGCAGATCCTCGATCTCCTCAGGATTTACGATCTCGGGAGCGATCTTCAGGTCGAGAACGTTTCTCTTGCCGTTGATGGTAACTTCAACAACTCCGCCGCCTGCGGTGCCCTTGAACTCTCTCTGTTCGAGGTCAGCCTGGAGAGCAGTGATCTGATCCTGCATCTTCTGTGCCTGCTTCAGCATCTGATTCATATTGTTGGAAGGACCTTTGCCCATTCCGTTGGGAACTCTTGCTTTCATTGTCAATAACTCCTTAATTCAATTTGATTTTTTTATATCGACTTCGATATCAAGCTTTTTAGCCTTTTCAAGCAGCCTGTTGATCGGGTTTTCCTTATCTTCGGGCGAAACGTTTTTAGCTGACTTTGCTTTGATATTGAAGGTCTGTCCGAAATTTTCCTTTAGCACTTCCTGTATAAGCAGATGTGCGTTGAGCTTTTTGAACTGCTGGAAGAAAAAGTCATTATCCACGATGATGAACACCGTGCTTCCGCCGAGAAAAGCTTTTGATTTCCTTAAAAATCCGCTTATGGCCGGATTTCTGCGGCTTATCTCATCTACTAGACCTTCCCAGTTCTTGATGGGCTGTATCTGTGACGGGTCCATCTTTTTGAAATCGGGGTCGGGCTCGGGTTTGGGCGGTGCTTCAACTTCCTGCTTCGGGATATCTGCCACTGAACCGCTGCGCACTGCATCTTCGAGCCTTGTGAGGCGTTTGAGCAGTTCGCCATCGGGCATACCGGACTGAGATACAGCCGCGGGGGCAGCCTTGCCGAAACTTGACGTACACAGCCTTATTATGCACATCTCAAGCTCTATCCTTTTGGAAGTGCTTCTTGCCAGCTTGTCCGAACTTTCCTGCAAAAGAGAAATGCATCCAAGTATATCGTCAAGTGACATTTTCTTAGCTATATCCTCGATGCGTTTCAGTTCATCGGGGAGACAGGTGATAAG
>Ga0256405_10005874_pt1 | contig 20458 bp, 23 predicted proteins | sample RumenRJG_02DNA_FD_189096 | JGI IMG/M metagenome (GOLD analysis project Ga0256405, IMG submission 189096) | Bovine rumen microbial communities from Lethbridge, Alberta, Canada - RJG_02 | ecosystem: Host-associated > Mammals > Digestive system > Stomach > Rumen | place: Canada: Alberta... | reverse complement strand
TTATCAACAATAGCCACTAAAGCAAGTGCCGCAGCACAATGGTTATTAAACATCGCAATGGATGCAAATCCTATAATGTTAGTAGTATTGGCTATTATAGCATTAGTGGCAATACTCGGATATTTATACTTCAATAACGAACAAGTACGGGCCGCAATCGATGGACTAGGTCAAACCTTCATGTGGGTAGGACAAATAATGTACACATCGATAATTAATGCAGTCAACTGGATAATAGGAGCATTACAGAATCTGTGGACTTATGTAATAACATTAGGAGGATTACTGCCGGAGAATGTTAGCATTACAGGAAACAGTATTGTTGACACAATACTTAGAGTATTGGCCTTCATATCAACATTACCTATTCAAATAGGAATAGTATTTATTAATATTATTGCTAGAACATTAGGATTCGGAAATAACTTTGTTCAAAACATGATAAGGGCAGGAAGTAATGCCGTTACTAATTTCTTTAGTTACATTGCTCAAATTCCTGGAAGATTAGGAACTGAACTGGGAAATGCTTTAAACAAAGTTAATGAATGGGCAGCAACATTACCTCAAAAATTCTGGGATGCCGGTGTAAATGCAGTGAAAAATTTCCTATCTGCATTGGGTATTGCATCACCAGGAACAATGCAAAGAATGTTAGTATGGGAAGTATCTGAAATGGGCAGAAGAGTACCTGATGAATCAAGAACATTACTATCTAACATTGGAAGACTTGGTGAGGATGTTGTTGATGAATTCGGTAATCCAACACTCGGATTAAACTATGAAGATACAGCTAACGCAAGCATTGTAAACAATAACAACAATAACAATGAAGGCAACGGCCAAAGCATACGTGACTTAATACTTAACATTGGTAGTGTTGATGATGAAGAACGCATTAACCAAATAATCGAAGCATTAAGAAGATATCTTGCTTTCGACAACGAAACCGCAGGAAGAACCACCTAAATCATTTGAATATCTGGAGTTAATAATATGGATGATAAAATTAATGGCATTGAAAGTAAGAAGGTTTTATTGTTTGGAATTAATAAAAAAACTGATGAAGTAATCCATATCTTAAAAAAGAACTATGATAATTTAAAAAAAGTTTATAAAAAACAAAATAAATCTAAATCATCTATATTAACTTCAGATATTTGTAAAAAAGTTTTAACTTATTATGATGTGGCTAATTCTATTTATAATTTATTGAAATCTGATAAATATCAAATTACAGTTAATAAGATTACTTTAAAGCGTATTGAAAAATTTTGTAAGGATACCGTAAGTTTATTCCATAAGATTCAAATGTTGCAAAATGACAATATTAAAAAATTGGGTGGTCTTTCTTCAGTTAGATCTAAAGAAAGATTATTCTATAAAAGAAGATTTTCTAAAGATTGGTCAAATGTGGTTACGTTGCGGTTGGTCTAGTTTTTTTTATTATTTTTCTAAAATGTATCTATTCTAAATAGGAATAGATATAAAAATAATTTAAAATAGGCCTTAAAATCGGTTTTTCACAAGGCCTATTAAAAAAGGTGCTAAAAACCATGAAATTTTAAACAGTTCAACAAATATTCCTAAAAATTATTAAACATGGATTGTTGAAAATTGTGTTGGTGGAATTGTTATATTGATTGGTGCAGCAGCAATATTTTTTCAGACCCTTTATGTAATATTGGAAGATTGTTTTTATATTTATTATAATAGGTCTTAAAATTGGTTATCATTTAGGACTATTTAGGATGTTACGAAAAAATATGTTACTTGCCGGAGTCTGATTTTTCTAATATTTGATTCCATGAAATTAACATCTAATTTGATTTTATAAATATCTATTTTCTAAAAATGAATATCTATTTTTTAAAAATTCATTAAAATAGATATTTAACATAATACTAATAGATATTTACTTTAATTTAAAATCAAAGCATTTAAAATAGGTTAAATTAAAAACCTTTAAATATACCAACTGATAAATGTATTATTACAAATTTGAACCAATAATTTCAAGATTAACGTTCAAATATAAATCTAAAATATAGAGATGATACAATGGAAAACATAAGTAAAATATTAGAAAACGAATTATCGTCCTCAAACAATAATGTCGTAAAACTTCGTAATCTAAATAAGAATCCTGTCCTGAATAGCTACCTATCAAACAAGCAACATGAAAAAATTACTCAAGCAATAATTCAAATAATAGAAAACGGAACTCAAACACCAAACAATATTAATGTTCTCAAATTCTATTTACAGGAAATAAAATTAATATTCAATTTAAATATTTCTCAACAATACCTTCACGGAGTCGTTTAAAATGAATTCTACTTTTATTAAAGGCATAATCAACGAAGCAAATGAAAATAACTTAATCAGAATATATGTTTTTAGCAAACCTATTGGAATCACTAAAGAAAAATACTTCATTAATATAGATGGCGATGCTAATATAATTGAGATTATTAAAAAAAGTGGAAAAATCCGTGATATGATTATTAACATAAATTCCATTAAATACATCGAAGTTATCGAACCTGAAAATTTTGGAACAGATCCAGTATTGGGTATGAAAAAATAATAGGTGATAATTATGACTGTTGGATTTGATTATAATGACGAAGCTAATTAATTAAAAGTGATTACCATGACAACAAAAGAATTAAACGAAATTAATCAAAAGATTAAAAACAACAATTTCTACCATATTAAAACAAGCTGCGAAAAAATATTTAAAAAAGGCATTATCTACACTAATAAAAACAGTTTTAGAAGATATAATCCTTATACATCCAACTTCGATAATATAAACGAAAGTGATGTATTAAAAATGTTCAATAATGTATTTTACAATAATTGGGGCAATTACAACAATTTAAATTTAATTAAAAAACATATTCCTAAAATTAATGTAAAAACATTAAATAATTATTCAAACTATTTGCACGGCAAAGACAAAACAAATAAAGCAAAAACAGATTTTAGAAAAATATTAGAGATTATAAAACAATTTAGATAAAAAAAGGTGATATTATGGTATTTGAAGAAAAATCAAAAGGATTAGATATTAAACGTTATCCCGACAAAGTAGTTGATAGGCATATATATTTAGATAGTGAAAGAGCATCAGATTTAGCTGTAATTCAATCAGTCTATCAAAAAGAAGCATTAAAATATATTAGTTATAATATGTTATTCAAAATAGCTATTGATTTTTTAATTGAATCACTTGAAGATTTGTCTGAAGATGACGCTATTGAATTATTAAAAGAACATCATAAAAAAGCATTTTTTTAAATTAAAATAAAATTCTTTTAATAATTCATTATTGGATATTATTTAACTATGATTTTATACGAATTAGAGACCGTAAGCGTCTAAAAATAAATCTATAAACAAATCAGGTGATTATAATGACAGCGGATAATAGATTAGATAATTTTTTCATAACACCTGCAATAAATAAGTTCACATTAATTTATTATGAAAATAATTATAATCTATGGTTTGAAGACACAATCATTAAAACAATTGAAAACGTTAACAAACCAACTAAAAGATTATCTAATAAATTACTAATTAACTTCCCAGATTATATTAACACTCAAAATGATTTTCCTGGTGAAGTGAATGAACTTTATAATTCAATAAGTAAAAATATGTCTCGTAGGTCTGATGGATTTAAAATATTGAAAGATCTATTTCAGAGCATATTACAAAAAGATAAAAAAATTGAAAATCTAAAAAACAGTTCAGATAAGATAAGAAATACTTATTTTAAAGAGAGTATAGGAGAAAAATCTTCAAGTGGACCTTTAGAAGCAATAAAAAAGTTATTAGAAGATAATTATACAAATAGTATTGAAAAACTAAACAATAATGAAACTAAAACAATATATATTGACTGCGACATTTTAAAAAAATACAATATATATTCAAAGGAAACAAACAATAATGACAAAGAAAAAATGAGTTTATTCTCATACCTTGAAAAAAACCCAAATGAACTAATTGAAACATTTGATATGACATTAAGTTCATTTCTTAATCCTGACGTCAAAGAGTATTATATTAAATTTGATTATCATGACGAAAAAACAAAACTAAACGATTTATTAAGTGATAAATTAGGAACATTCATTAAAACAACCGGAGTAGTCAAAGGATTATATAAAATAATACCATATCTTAAAACAGGCGTTTTCGAATGTAAAAAATGTATGAAATTATATGAAGTTGATAGTAATGAAGGCGCTGTAGTAGAACCTAATCTTTGCGATGACTGTGGCCATCGTAATTTTAGATTATTAAAAAAAGAAAGCGTTTATTATAATTCTAGAAAGCTATTGATTGAAGAACCTATTGAAGATTTAGGAAATAAAACAAATCCTCGAAACATCCTCGCAGTTACTGTGGGCGATGGTGATTTCATCAATAAAATTAATATTGGTGATAGAGTAGATATAACAGGAATATTATCAAACTATAAAGACAATAGAAGCAATGAATTTAATTTTTACATTGATTGCAATAATATTGAAAAAATAGGGGATTTAGATTTAACAATTTCAGAAGAAGAAGAAAAAGAAATAATTGAATTATCTAAAGATAAAAACATTTTTAAAAAATTAATTGATTCATCAGGATTTGATTTAGAATTACCTGATGAAATAAAAATCAGTATGTTATGCAGCATTGTCGGTGGAGGATATGTAAGTAATGGGCGTAGTGAAATACATTCTTTACTTATTACTAATCCTGGATTCGGTAAAAGTGATTTGTTTGAATGGGTTGCATCAATTGTTGAAAAATGTATTATGACAAGTGGAGCTAGTTCTAGCGGTGTTGGTCTAACTGGAGCAATAGACAAAGACCCAATAACTGGACAAAATGTTTTAAAAGCAGGTGCTTTGCCATTGGCAAGCGGTGGGATTTGTATAGGTGATGAACTTGACAAATTAAATAGAAAAGCTTTCGGACAATTAAATAACATGATAGAAAAAGGTAAAGAAAATTTTAACAAAGGCGGTATTAATGAAACGTTATATTGTAAAGCAACTTTTATAGGTGGTGCGAATCCTAAATACGAAAGATTTGATAAATACAAATCAATGAAAGACCAGATTGTTTTTCCAGCAAGTTTTTTATCTAGAATGGATACTGTTTTCGTAGTGAAAGATGATCCAGATGAAGAAATTGTTGACCCAATTTTAGATAGATATACTGGTAAAGAAATCGAAGTTAAAGAAAATGAAATTGATAGTGAATTACTTAAAAAATATCTGTATTATGCAAAGCACAATTTCAAACCAGTCTTAACAGAGGAAGGTAAAAAAGTAGCTAGTGAATATATTAAAAAAGTTATACGATTTTATAGTTCAACTGATTTGAATGATGTTATAGAATTTACACGCACCAGATTTGTTAATTCAATTGCTAGGTTAGGTGGTGCAATAGCTAAACTGCATTTACGAAATGAAATCACAAAAGAAGATATTGAAAAAGTGATAGCATTAAAAAATTATTGTTTTAAATTAATGGGATTTGATATAGAAAATAATGAAGTTAATCCTGAAATTGTTAATGGTGAAGTAACTTCTAATAAACAACATCATTATCAAACAATATTTGATATAATTACTGAAGAAAAAGAAAAAGAAGAAAGTGTTTATCTCATGAATTATGGGGTGGCAAAACAATATATTAAATCTAAATTTGTTGAAATTACTAATGCAAGTGAAAGCACCTGTAATAAGGCAATTAAAGAATTGTTTGATAATAATAGATTAAGTAAAAATAGATATGGTCAAGAAATGTATTATGATATTATGAAAATTTAAAAAATATTTTCAAAACAACAATAACAACAGCAACAACAACAACGGTACTTTTAAATTTTAATATTATATGCTATATATCATTTATGATATGATATATATCACTTTTAATAATGATTTTTTTTATTTATTGTGATGTTGTTGTTGTAGTTATTAATTATGGTGATTACTATGGATGATAGTAAAGGAATATTAGTTAGGGTTGGAGAAAATAAAAGAGAATTAATTAAAAATATAGCTAGATTAAATAACATTTCAATGAATGATTTTATTAATAATGCTATTGATGTAGCTTTGAGTATTGAAACAAAAGAAACACTTAAATTAACTAAAACTAAAGAGATATTGGAGCAGGAATTAACATCCCTTGAAAAAGATAAAGAACTGTATTTAAAAAGATATAATGAAGATAAGGAAGTATTGCAGCGAAAAATAAAACAAATTGATTTAACTATTGATGACATGACTATTGAGACTGAAGAAAAAATTGAAAAAGATAGTTATGATCATTTAGTTAATCTGGTTTATAATGGTCGCAGGATTGATAACATCAGTGATTTAATTTTAGATCATGCAACTAAATATGATTTTGATGTTGAAGAGTTGAGAACTAAAATTCTTAATGATGTTGCTGCACGGAAATTTATGAGATGATTTCAACAATATTGAAAATGATTCTACTAATGGTGGAATCGTTATTTTTATTCTTTTTTTTTATTCTTTTTATTTCACTGGCAACAATGTAATCGGTGATGGTGGTGCAGTTTACTTTTTGGAACAAGGTAATGTAGGAAATAGGAAATTTGTAATTTTTTTTGTAAAATTAAGTATTCAGTTTTTGAAAAAGGAGGTGGTCATTGTGAAAGGTTAATTAGAAAAGAAAGTACACGTTTCACGAAGCTAAAAGTTAAAATCTAAAATATAGAAAATTAACCTTTCACTGATAATATCTTTGATAGTTATAGTATTTAAAGTTGATACTTTTAAATTGATTATAGGCATTATTAAATTAATACTTAAGTCAATAAATAGGATAATTATTAGACCTATTTTTAATTAAAAGGAATACTTATATAAAACATCAATTAAATACATAATTAAATACACATAAATCAATGAAAACTCATGCAACTTTACAAACATGAAACTAAATGATAATGTGTATAACGTTAAACGGAGCAATAAACGACAGAATAAGCTTATCTATAAAAAACCATTCTAACAGCTCGGATGAATGATTTTTTTTAAGTAAATTCTAAAAAATAATTGCAAGAGTTAACACCATGAATATATTATTAAAAGGATTTGTTTGTCCTAGTTGCTTTAATACATTCAATGAAACTAAAGGTGAAACAATAAACGACGCATTCACATATGATGAAAGACATCAGGAACTATGCTGCAATAATTGTGGCATAATTGTTCAAGACCCATCAATTACAACACTTGAACAATTATATTACCTGGCGGATAGGAATGAGTTCTATAAGTCAATAAACGCTTATAAAAATAAATCAAAAAACAAACTTATTACTACAGAAATTGATTTTGTATCAACAATTAGGCAAATAGAAAAAGGAATGTGAATCAAAGAAAAAAAGAAGATGGGAAGGATGAAAAATATAAAAATAAAAAGATGTGATTTAATTGGCTAGAAAAAGGGGAAGACCCAAAAACAAATCTTTAGATGAATTAGTGCCTCATTTTAACAATGATGAAGAAATCATTGATTATTTGATTCAGGAATCTTTAATTTTAAATGCTTTATTATCTGAACGTGCTAAAAAGAAAAATAATATTAAATCCCCTTCTGTAGCTCGTGCAAAAGTCTATGAACTCAAAACAGCTATAGATAGTTTGAATGTAACTAAATCTTTATTGCATGAAAAAAATGTATTGTTATTGAAAAATAAATTTGATTCCTTCGAATTTGGATTAATTGAAAATAATGAAGAAGCGAAATTTGAATTTGAAAAATTAAATGATGAATTTGAGAAAATACGGCAAAACTAGAATATAAAATAAAATAGTAAGGTTGTTTATAATTATGGATGATGAAAAATTTAATGATGTTATCAAATCACTAACAAAAAAAGGCATTCTAATTGAAATCGGATCAACTAAATTAAATCCGGATTTCTACCAATATGATTTTAAAAACGATTCATTTAACAAAATCACAGTTCAACAGGTAATGGAATTATTTAATGGATATTATAAAAAAAATAATTATTATACGTATTTAGATATTGGAAAAGATTTAGTTAAAGTGAATTATGAGGACATTAAAAATTATTGTCAATACAAACATGATATTTCAAAACTAGGATACGCTGCGGATATCGATGTTTTAACTGGTGAATTATCCGTTTATATTGATGTATATAATCAATTATATCATGAAATAGATTTAAATGAAATAGATTTATCTGATTATAATAATGTTAAACAAATTATGATTAATAATCATGCTTTTTCTAATGGCCATGAGTTATTTATTTATGATATTTCTACAACTAAATTTACTATTTTAGATGACAGTCAAGAATTATTTTCAGATGAAGTGTTTAAAGCAATAACAGATAATTCTGATAAATTAATTTTAGATTTAATTAAAATTGGTGATTTAATAGAACAATATAATTCATATTGGGAAAATGAAAAAGTTTTTGATAATTTAGGAGCATATGAAAACATTAAATCAGTTATAAGGAAATTAAAACAAGTTGGATGAAATAAATTTAATGAAAAAAATAGATGTGATATTATGAATGGTTATGAAAAAGAATTTAAACAAGCTATGGATATTATAAACAAACGTGGATTTATAAAAACTAATGGAAGGCCAGATTATAATCCGGAATTATATAAATATAATTTTAACACTAACACATTTGTTAAATCAGATACAAGGGAGTTAATGAAACTATTCAATAAAGTATACATTAACAGTTATGATGTAAAATTTGGATTTGAAGAAATTGTCTCAGGATTGAAAGTAATTGATAAATCCAAATTGGAGAATTATTTTAAATATTCTGAAATCGATAAAAATAATATTCCTGCAATTGATGACCTGAAAATTGATATCCAAAAATATGTTACTCAAAATGAATCAATGAAAAGACCTTTAAAAATTCCGAGTGCATGGACATATTCTAAAATACTTCAAGCATTAATAAATTCAGATATATTCACGGATGGAAAAGGGTTCTATAAATATTCAGATAATTGGTTTAATAAAATTCCGACAAAAAGAATCCTAGATTATGTGAGTCCTGAATATCTGGAAGAAACAATATTCCATGAAAAATTATCATATAATAATATTATTCAGAATGGGAACGTATTAAATGATTTGGTTAATATTAATCGTATAGTGAATAAGCTAGTTACTTATAATAATACTCAACAAGTTATATCCAAATGCAAAAAGGATTATGAGTATATTAAGAACATTGTTAATGAATTTAATTAAAAAAAATTAGGTTGCAGATAAAATGACAATTTATGATGACATCACTGAAGATGAAATTAAAAAATTTAAATCATTACTTGATAGACCTATTGAAGATGTTAAACAGGATCTTCAATCATTAGCAGATAATTATTATAAATCAATTGTTACTAATGATACTGAATTATTTAACGTAACCTTTGCACGGATAAAAAAATATTTGGAATTTGATATTATTGATATTAATGAATATCTGAACTATTGTTTGGTTATCGCAAGTAATGATATTTTAAAGAAAATATCTGATGTTGATTCTGTTTATGTTCCAAATGATGTAGAATTACAATTTAGGACAAGTTACACCAGACGAAATGAAGATTATATTAAACGCTGCGGTTTAGATGACAGCGAAGTTGAATTAATAACACAGTACGTGAAAGAAAAACATGATATTAATTGTTTAGTATATGCGATAGATGGAAATTTGATTAATAAATTAAAACCTAAAACAAACATCCCAAAAGACCTAGCGCCAGGTTTGGTTAGTGGGAATTATATTCGCAATGGTGAGATTAAAAAAAATGGTGAATTATTTTTTGCTTTAGATAAATCCTTCAGCAACTATAATAAAAAACAGGAGGGTCGATAGATGGTAACTTTAAAACAAATGGATAAAAAGCAAACAGAATTTATATCAAATTTAAATGCAAGTGATTTGAAAAAATACATTGATAATTTAACTAAACAATATTATCTTCATTTGAGTAAAAATGAAGAAAAAAAAGTCATGAGTATTATAGATCTTCTCAATAAAATAATTGAATTGCATTCAAAAGATAATGTTGAAAATTATATTAATTATTCTTTAATCAATAGTTTCAATGAGATTCTTTTTAAATCTATTGAACTGGATTCCAATATAAATTTCATTGATATTAAAGAACCTGGATTAAACCGGATTGATAATAATAATGTATTTGCGGAATCACAATTAGAAAAAATTATTAAACATTTTGAAAACGAAAAATCGTTTAGGTATTGTGATGAATTACATGAAATGTTGAAAACGGATGAAGATATTAAAGAATATTTTCACTATAATGATTATGTTATTTAATTGAATTTAGATGTATTTATTTTAATAGAATTGTTTTGACTTATTACAATTTTATCTTCTTTTTTAAAAATTAGTTATAGTAATGTTTTGACATTAATATATTTGGTGTTGAATATAGCATAAACATTGTTTTGATTTGGTTTAGAAAAAGTATGAACATAATAAAAGTTAATGTTAAATTCAATTGAATCTAACATTAAACTAATATTAGAATATCACTGGCGCCAATAGTGAATTGACATTTTATTACAATTTTGAGAAGGTAGGTGATATGTTTTTTAATGTTTATAAAATGTATAAACATTAAATTTTTAAAGATTGATTTATAAAGATAAATCAGAAAGTTAGTGTGAAAGAAAACTCCGACAACTTTCAAAATTGCAATAATTTAGTATATAATTAAAAAAATCATATACTAATTAATATTATATCAAATAACCTATTTAAATTTATCTTTAATTCTCAAGTAAACAAAATGTTTGTAAAGTCAAAACATTAATATTGATGTTTGTATAAAGTACAAACTATGATATATTACGAAGAAGCTACGGTTAAAAAGTATAAACGAAAAAATAATAAGGATTCTACACAAATTAATTTAGGCGTTAATTCCAAATTCACAAAAGGTGCGAAAGTTATTGTTATTAATGAAGATGATTTTAAAAAGTTAACTAGTAACAATAATGTTGATCTAAAAAAAGAATTGGATGACGTGAGGGCGAAGTTTGAAGAAACTTCTTCTCAAAACAAGGAAGTTGATGAATTGAAAAACCTGTTGTTAAAAGAAAAAGAAGAAAAAGAAAAATTGTTAATTACGATAACAACACATGAACGGGCTATAAATGATAAAGAACTTTTAATCGCTGCAAAAGACAATACTATTAGTAATTATGAAAATGAAATCACTGGTTATAAAGATACGATTGAATATAAAGACAACACTATTGCAGGATACAAAAAAGACATTGAAGATAAAGACAATACCATTAGTAATTATGAAAATGAAATTGAGGATAAAGAAAACAAAATTTCAAATTATGAAAATGACATCGAAACGAAAGACAACACTATTGAAACTTTAACTCATAATTGGGCGTGGTATAAAAGAATATTTAATATATTGCCTGCCGGAGTTAAATTAAATGATAATGATAAAGATGAATAACATTTATAAATGATTATGGATATATATTTTATTAGTTAATATGACATATATTAACTAAAAATTATCTAAAAATTATCCGGATGGATAACTTTTCTGTGAGGATATATTAATTTAATTTCCTAAGTTTTGAATTAATATATTAAGAATGATAAATAGGAGAAAATTATTTTTTCTCATGAAGGTTTTATCGAAACACGATGTTATGTATATGTTAATTGATGTTCCTGTTATGGTCGCAGTAACAGGAATTGAGATTAACAACTTTTGATGATCTAACTTTTTTTTGAAAAATTTTGTTGATGTTGCTGCTGATTATTTTGAAATTTTGTGTTTAGTATTTTTTTGAATTTTTTATTGATTTGTTTAAAATTTTATGTTTTTTATTTTGTTTTAAAATAATCCTATTCTAAATCCGATTTTATGGCCTTTTTTTAAAATTTTTTATATCTATTCTATTTAAGAATAGATATATTTTATATTTTAGTAATACTAATAAATTCAATAAGTAATACTTTCTAAAGATGGTCATGAGAATGCAATTCAAATAAAAAAGTCCATTTGAAAATATGAAATCATGAAAAATATGCAATTGACATTTTCATAATTCTCACCAATAACATCACTTCACCAAAAACATTAACAGCATCACTAAAAAAATATTTTTACCTGATGTAACATCACCAGGAAGGCCAACAGTAATGATCATGAAAAAAATATCAATACAATGAATAAAAGAATAAAAGAATATTTATATACATAAAAGAATAAAAGAATAAAATAACCAATAAAAATAGGAGTTGGTTAAAATATCTGATAAAGTTAAAATTAGTTTCATGATTGATGTAGATACTAAAAAAGCAATAAAACAGATAGCTTTAGATAATGAAACTACAGCTACCGAGATTTACAACAAAGCAATTAAACAATACATACAAAGAGAAACTAGTCAAACAACATTAGATTAAATTCATAATGAAATCATTATTATAAAAAACAAGTTTGAAGTTAGATGTTATTGGCGTAACATCTAACGGAAATAAGTATACTTATACTTATTTTTTTCAATTATTTATATAAATGATTTGTTATGTCTCATATTGAAAAATGTTATGTCTATTTCAAAATAAAAACATAATGATTTTTAAAAAGTTATGTCTCAATTAAGCAATCAGATAAAAAAACATAAGTTTTTTCAAAATGTTATGTTTTTCATAATTATGTCTAATATCGAAAAATGTTATGTTTTTTCACTGATGAAAATAAAAAAAACATAAACTATTTCAAAACATTATGTCTAACTTAAGAAAAAAACATAAGTTTTTTCAAAATGTTATGTCTATTTTGTTGTTTTCAAATCTTTAAAAAGTGGTTAAAATGGCAAAAAAAAGAAGTACAGTCCATATTGATGAAGAAATATGGGAATTAGCAAAGTTAAAAGCAGAAACTAAACATAAAAGTTTAAGTAATGTTATAGAAGATTTTCTAATTGATTATATTGGAAATGATTACTTCATAGAAGATTATGTCAGGGAAATAAGGAAATCAAATGAAATAATCCAAAAGGAAGAAGGAAAAATACAACAGTATAACAAAGCAATTCAAGAACTAACAGATGAAATGATAAGAAATGGAAAAAACGAAATTATTATTGGCGAATGTCTTGAAAGAATAAAAAGATTTAATTCACAAAAAGGAACAATAACACTGAAGTTTTTAAAAAATCTTTCACGTGCTAAAAAAGTCGAATTAGATAAATTAAAAGAAATCTGTAAAAATCATGATTTCATTATTGATGAAAATTAACCTGCGAAAATAAATATTTGAAATTTTAGACATAACAGACATAATTATGTCTATTATGTCTGTTTTTTATTTTACTTTTATTCGTGAGATAAAATTATTATTATATTATATTATTATTGAAATAATAATAAATAATAATAAAAAATAATTTGAATTTTTGTCCCGGTTAAAATAATATTAGCGGAATATATTTCACCAGGAAACCAACTATTTTTTTTCTGAAAGTGAAACTTCAATTTTCTATAATTTCATTGTTGTAGGTTATGGATTAGATCATGAATAACATTTTTCAAAGACAGTATAAAGTCAGTAATAAGACAGCAAATAATACATTTTTTTATTAGTTAATGTGTAGTACATCCAATAAATAGAATATACTTCTAATAGCTATGATTTAATTGATAATGACCATAAGATAATATTGCAAGTAATTTATATCATGTTATTTTATTAAATGGTCCTTTAATATTTATGATGGTATAATTGGCTGCTGCTTATGGCCATGTGGAAATATGATTTTCTAATATTTTTTTCAAAAGGTCCTTTACCTGATAAGCAATAGCTACTTTTGTTAATATTCAAATAACATCACAGATTTTAATATAATATTGTTGCTGCAATCATGATAATTAATCCAATGTTAACGTTATCAGATTCATTGATAAAATTAGTAACTGTTAATGTTATTCACATATTTTAAGTTTGCATTTGGTTAAATTTGATTGATTTAATTTAGTTTCATTTTTTCGTATTTTCTTCAGGATGATCATAAAAATATTTGTTGCAAATGGGTTGCATGAAAATATTATTATTAGATGAGAGTACCTGTTACGGAGTAACATTAGTTTCCAGGAACATTAATTTTCATGGAAATTTTAGATTCTATATTTTGAGTAATGCTATTTTTCATCGGTGAAGTAGTGATATTAATTCCCATAAAATTTAAGTTATATCCATAACTAATAATATCATTATATGGATTATATTTATATTGACGAATCAGGCGAACTAGCTAAAAAAACTAATTATTTTATAATCGGAGCAATAATAGTTAATGATTCTAAAAAATTAGATAGATTGATAAAGAAAGCTAGGAGAGATTATAGTAAATATTTAGCTGACTCAAATGAAATCAAAGGAACTAAAGTTCCACCATTCATTATTAAGAAAATATTGAGTAGACTTAATAACATTGATTACGAAGCGTTTGTTATTGTATTTGATAAACAATATAAATATAAAATCAATTTCAAAAGCAATTATAATTATTTGTATAATGTTTTAGCCGCTGAATTGGCAGCTGAAATTAATATTAGTTCTTCAACTGTTGTTTATGTTGATAAATCTAAAAACAAAGAAGATGACATTAATAATTTTAATGAAATGTTTTTAGATGGTTTGAATAATTTTAAAGATTGGCCTGTTAATGTTAATCATGTTAATTCTGTTAGTTATAATGGTTTGCAGGTTATAGATTTAATTGTTTGGTCTGTTTTTCAAAGTGTTGAAAATGATAATTGTGAATTTGTTGAAATAATTGATAATGCGATTATAAAAAGAGTATTTGAAGATTGAAGAACCTATAACTACCTAATAGATTATAAAAAAATAATATTTTTTATAAAATGTCGTTGCTCATCGCAACAAGAGTTTATAGGATTAATTATGAAATAATTTTTACCTTCTAAATCTTTCAATTAAATATTATGTTTTCAATATCTATTTAAGTATTTGGATTTTTTAAGAAATTTTTTTCTTTAGATTTAATTTTTAAAAAAGTTACAATAGGGCAACAATATACTCAATATATTAATTAATGGATTATATCCATAACAAATAAAACGGAGCTAAAAAAATGAAAAATAATTATAAATATACGTTGGATAAATTAGTAGATAACTTTTGTTTACTGGTTACTATTGAAAATGGATTTCGTCATAGAGTCTTTAAAGAATTTGTTGATGTTGAATACAAATATAAAATTCCTGGATTGGTAACAAATTCTTATATGTCCGACAGGTCGTATAAAGAATATGTTTTATATTATGGTCGTAATTTTCCGAAACAACTTTATTCAAATTATTTACTTGAAACTAATGGCATGGACTCAAATTTAGAAATGTTACCTACAACTTATTTAGCTTTAATTAATCCAACATTATTATTAGCATTAATAGATTATGAAATAGGGATTAAAGACTTGATTAATGATAAACCAATTGTTATGGGTTGTGGCGACGGAATCACATTAACAGTTAAAGCGATTAAGTTATGATAATTTCTAAAACTAATCTGAAGATGTTTCTTCAGATTCAACTATATTTTTTTTCTTCCTGGTTTAACATTGGTGATACTCATGACAATTCAAACTTCAAATTATTTTCTTCACATTATCACCAGGATAAAAGAAAAAGAAAGTAGGCAAAGAAAAAGAAAACTAATTCTATTTAACAAGTCGAATACATTCAATAATAAAAATAAGCTATTATATTTTAGTGTAGTGTTTATATTAATGGAAGCTTTAAGAATTTTAAATTATTAAATTCGAGATGTTGTTTTCTAATGAAAGCAACTAATTTAAATCCCTAAAACTTCCAAGTTGTATTTATTGACATCCTAATTATTAAACTTTTTTTTAAAATATATCTTATACTTAAAGAATAGATATATTTATATACTAATCAAACCATAAATAACAATTGTACTTTCACATTATATTGAAAGTAACAATAAATTCGAGATGTTGTAAAAATGAAATTTGGAGAAATATTGTTGAATGACTCAGTTGACACTGATTCAACCGACGAATATAGGAAAGCAGGAGTTTTTATTTTTGATGATCCTGATGAATTTTTAGAAGTAATGAGTCAACTTCAAAAAGCTTATTTAACTTCAATGCCTGAAGGAGTTAACTCAAATGAATAATAAAACACCTGCCAGACTACATAAAAAAGAACCAATAACCCTAATTTATAATAAAACTGCTGTTTACATAACTGGAGCAGCATTTATTATGGTATTATTGGCTATTGCTTTCAGCATTGGTAGTGAAAATATCAATTTTATGTTATGGAGTTGCATTTAAAATGGTTAAAGTTCCAGTAACCATTAAAAAAACTTTTGAAAAATATTCTAAAGAATCAAGAGTTGAATTAAGTGAACTTTCAAAACGTAAAATATTAACCACTACAGGAAGGTTAACAGAAAGAAAAATATATGTGAGTATTGAGAGGCCTGAAGTTGTTGAAGTTAGAATTTATGACTTATCAAACTTCGGCAAAAACGCATATTGTGATTTCAATAAAAAAGTTAAAAAACTATCTAAATAGTTGGGAAGTAATTTCCCAACTATTAATTTTATTTTTATTTGGTGATAATGATGAGTAAAGAATACACATTAGACGAAATGAGATTTAAAGCAATGGATTTTCTAGAAGACGCCTTTGACAGTAACAAAACAACTTTCAAAAACTATAGAACATCTGTCAATTATTTCTTATATCTCATGAATTGCAACAAACGCAGATTCGCAACAATTGACGATGATAACAAAGACAAAGCTTTGAACAAGTTTAAGACTTGCTTGTTAAACGGTTTCGTTTATGAAGTTGAATCTGTAGACGATGTTTTAGGATATTCTAAAAAATTCGAATACGACGAAAAAAATTTCAAACCAATCAAAAGAACTGTTAAAGTTAATGCCAATGGAGTTAATACACATTTAAGGCGCATAACAACTTTCTTCAATCAATATCTACATTTGAAAATTAAGAAATTTAATATTTGTCAAGTTGACAAACCTAAATATAAATCACTTTCAGATGATCATGTGAAACTTTTAATTAAAGAATGTTCTAATTGTTGGAGTAAAAAAGAAATCGCAACACGTAACGCCACATTGATGGAACTTCTTTATTATAATATGCTGCGTATTCGTGAAGCTTTAGAAATCACCATTAACGACACTGATTTTATTGACTACGATAATGAAACCAATAAGGCAATATTAAAAACAGATATTGAAAAATGTCATGTTATAATTCATCAAAAGGGGAGACATAACAAGGATAAAGAAATTGCTATAGGTGAAGAAGTGGCGAAACATATAGTTGACTATATCAATATTAAGAAAGTTCCGTCTGATTATATTTTTAGTACAACACGTGCCTCAGCAGATGGCAAAGCAAAACCATTAACCAGACCATACTTTAACAAAGATGTTATTAAATTAGCTAAATTTGTCGATGACAGATACGACACTAAAACCAGTGATTACGTTAACATATCTGAAGTTGTTAAAAACAATTCATCCCACGTGTTCCGTCATAGTCGTATTATGTATCTTCTTACAGTGGTGGGAATAGACATTAGGACAGTTCAAAAAGCTGCAAGACATCGTTCATTGACTTCAACAGAAATCTACACCGAACCAAGTCAACAGGCAGTTGACAACATTTATATTAATTATTAAATATTTAGAATTAAACGTTTCATGGAGCTAAAATTATGATGGATAAATACAAAAAATTGAAAACAGATTTTACAGAAGAATCACAGATAAGTATTTCTAGTGTTGATCCAGAATTACATAATCAAATTAATAGATATATTAATTTAGTGAATAGTAATAAGGAAATTGATGCCAACAAACATAAATTTAATGTTCGAGATTATATTTTAAACCTAATTGAAAAAGATTTAAACGAATTAGTTTTAGATAATACATTTATTGAACTTGATAGGCCATTATATTTTAATAAAAGAATATTAAAAGAAACTGGAGTTGTTAAAACAACTAATGTGTTGTATGGCAATGATTTAGAAGAAACTATTGTTATTGAAAAAACACCAAACAATTTAGATATTTATAATTCTGAATGTAGAAGTTATTGTCAAGAAGATATGTCTTCAATTCATGCAGGAATTTATATAATACCTAATTTAAATGGTGGTGAAGATTATTTTTTAAATTTATTATATGATTCAGATAAAGAAATTATAACAATTAGATTATTTCAAGACATTGATGTATATTTCAACAATGAGGATAAAGAGCAATTAGAAATTAAAGAAAAATTACTTTCTGATGTTGAAAAAATAAAACGCAAATATAACGATGAAACTATCTCTATTAATGATTTAGCTGAATATGCTATTATGTATAATTATATTAACCATAAAAAATTATCTGAAAAAGACCCACATCTAATTAATTCTAAATCTAACGGAGATGTAAATAAAAAAAATCTGTTTGAATATATGTTTAAAGGACTTTTATTTAAAGATTTTTAACAACAAATAATGATAGTAAATTTTTTAATAGTTGCTATCGTTATCTTCAATCTATTTTTTTTCATTCACTTATTTTAATCAAACATTCATTTTAATTAATGTGTTTTCATTTTTCATGGTTGCAACTTTGATTAATGTAGCTATTGTTATTGATTTAACTTGATTTCGTTTTCAGGAAGTTTAGTTCCAACATGATTTTTAGAATTAGCATTTGTCCTGGTGTTCTTTTATGATCTGTTTATGAGTAATTGGAATAACTTTGAAATCAATGTTAATATTTTAAAACGGGTCTTAAAATTATCCTATTAATAGGATAAAGCAATATTAATTATATTTATATATTATTAATGATATATATTCTATTAATTACGATTACAACGAATTATAATCATTTTTAAAAACAATATTACGAATTCCAGGAAACAGAAATTATGGCAGACAAAGAAATAACAATTAAAGTTACAACCGAAGCAGATAGCAGCCAAGTTGATGACCTTAAAAATAAAGTAGATGAATTGTCTGTTAGTGCTGATACTGCAAGTGAATCAATAGACAATGCTAGTACAAGTGCAGACAATTTAAGCAGCAGTATTGATAATGTTGACGGTGAAGGATTATCTCAAGCAAGCAGTGATGCAGATTCCTTAAGTGATAGTGTTAGTAATGCTGATTCTGAAGTTCAAGGTTTAGGAAATGATTTAAGTCTATTAGAAACAAGTGCCTTATTAGATATAAGTGGCCAAATTGGAAGTTTCGGAGATACTGCTGAAGGTATGGCACAAGACATGAACACCGCAGCAATATCAGTGGGGCAATTAGCCACACAAACTGCAATAGCTGAACCTCAAATGGTATCATTAATTAACAATATTAGTAATGCAACATTCCCACAGGAAGAAGCATTAGCTTATGTTGGAGCTTTAAACCAAATGGGCGTATCTTCAGATAAACTAGGAGATAGTGCCACAAACATGGATAAAATCAATGATGCAACAGGTATAGGTTATCAAAATGTAATGCAATTAACCGCAGGTTTAAGAAGTGTAGGCATAAGTGCTGATAGTTTACCAACTGCTTTTAATGCAATAGCTTATGCAGAATCTAACGTTTATGATGGAACTAATACATTAACTCAAGTTATGAAAACACAGGCAGGCACTATTAATGAATATGGTTTAAATGTAGACCAATTAGCAGTAATACTATCAACATTACAATCACAAACCGGACTGACTGGAAAAAAATTATCAAGTGAATTATCACAAAGATTAAAAGATTGTAACGGTGATGTTGGTGCTTTAGAACAATCTTTAGGTTTAGCTAATGGAACTTTACAGAATGCCAGTCAAATAACTGGCCAGTATGATGGACAATTACAACAATTAGCAGATGAAGAAGCTGAACATAAAACATTATTAGATCATATAAACGCCGGTTATGAAGATTTACAACTAGCATTATCTCCAGTATTATCACCAGTAATGAGTTTTATTGGTTTAATCGGTCAAGCTGGAAGTTGGGCAGTTGCTGCAAATGGTTTATTTACATTAACAGAGAATTTCAATAAATTAAGAAATGCGGAAATATTATCAACAATAGCCACTAAAGCAAGTGCCGCAGCACAATGGTTATTAAACATCGCAATGGATGCCAACCCTATAATGTTAGTAGTATTGGCTATTATAGCATTAGTGGCAATACTCGGATATTTATACTTCAATAACGAACAAGTACGGGCCGCAATCGATGGACTAGGTCAAACCTTCATGTGGGTAGGACAA
>Ga0256405_10005873_pt1 | contig 20459 bp, 19 predicted proteins | sample RumenRJG_02DNA_FD_189096 | JGI IMG/M metagenome (GOLD analysis project Ga0256405, IMG submission 189096) | Bovine rumen microbial communities from Lethbridge, Alberta, Canada - RJG_02 | ecosystem: Host-associated > Mammals > Digestive system > Stomach > Rumen | place: Canada: Alberta... | reverse complement strand
AAGTACAGCCCCTACGTAGTCAAGCTGTGTTACGCAATCGCTGGTGTTGTTGCCGTTGTCGGTGCCATCTCGGTGTATATTGCCATGAACAACGAGGAGCAGGATGTCAAGAACATCTTAGTCCTCAAAAAGTGGCGTGAAAGCACAAGAAAGCAAATGAAAGTAAACTCGCTATTACTCAATTACTTATACGGATTTTTGACTTTTCCGATTCTTGCCAAAATGACCCTTAAAAAGATATAAATCTTTGTTTCTTGTTTCTGATTTGTTTCTCGTATATGAATTGATTTTCTTATATTTGCATTACAAATCAAGGGCAGAATGAAGGGAAAAGAAACGACTTATCATCATGTGACAAGGTTCACCCTCTCACAGCCCAGGAACAAGTAAGTGTCAAGTCCGAAAGAACAGAATACATAACAATAAAAGTCATAGATTATGGGCAGACCAAGAAAACAAGTCAAGTTGAAAGAACCGATAAAGATTCGGTTAAAGTCGCTCGCAGATGGTAACAAGAGTATCTATCTTGACATCTACTGGAAGGGAGTAAGGAAGTATGAGTATCTGAAGCTCTATCTCGTTCCAGAGGTCAATCCGCTCTGCAAGGAGCAGAACAAAGAGACAATGGCAGTTGCAGAACGCATCAAGGCAGAGCGCATCATGGCTCTCCGTGGTCATGGCATCCAAGACTGGGACACCGTGAAGCAAGGCTCTATGCTCCTGACCGAATGGATAAAGAAGTATTGTGAAGGAGGCGTAGGCACCAAGAAGTCAACCCTTCATTGTCGTGTCGAAATGCTTAACACCATCGAGAAGTATCTGGACGAGACCAAGAAGGGCTTTGTCACTCTTGATGATGTTGATGCCGACTTCTGCCGTGGCTATGTGAAGTTTCTCCGCACCTTCCCGAACTCCCACTGCATCCACATCAAGCCAAGACCCATCAGCGAGAACACGGCAAGCCGCTATCTCGGCATGTTCTCTACTACCCTCAATAATGCTGTGCGCCAAGGCATTCTCAGGAGCAATCCGATGAAGGAACTTGATGCCAAGGAACGCATCCAGCCCAAGGATGGCACGAAGGAGTATCTGACCATCGAGGAACTGCGTAAACTCATGGCAACGGACAGTTACCGTCCAGAGGTCAAGCAAGCCTTCATCTTCGCTTGTTTCACTGGGCTTCGCCTGAGTGACATGTACAGGCTCGCCCCGATGCACATCTTCAAGACTCCTGACGGACAAGGCGAGTATATCGACATGGAAATGCAGAAGACGGAGAAGCCAGTTATCATCCCACTTTCGGAAGAGGCGAAACGGTGGATGCCCAAACCAAAGGGAAGAGAGATTCCCTTCTTTGACATACCCACCACCCAGACCGTTATAGGCAGGGCACTCCGCAGATGGGCAGAGGATGCTGGTATCGACAAGCATATCTCATTCCATTGCAGCCGCCACACCTTCGGCACAATGATGCTGACACTTGGCGCAGACCTCTATACCACCAGTAAACTGATGGGACACTCTAATCTCCAGACCACTGAAATCTACGCTAAAATCGTGGATAAGAAGAAGGAGGAAGCCATCAACCTCATTGATGGAATGTTCAAGTAATCATCACCGACCCACAGAAATACAAGTGTTATGACCATCACACTCAGACAAAAAGACCTCGAAAACGACAACAAGAGCCTGTATCTTGACATCTATGACAATGGCAAGCGCAAGTTCGAGTTCCTTTCCCTCTACCTGTTGCCAGAGGTTGACGAGCAGACCAAGGCGGCAAATGAGGAAACGCTGAAACGTGCGCACCAGATACGAGCCGAGCGGATTCTCCACCCTGAGACCATCCCAGATAAAGGACACCAGACAGTTGCCAAGGAGGATGCCGCTGATGAATCGCCAGAGGTCATGGACTGGATTCAGACCTATATAGACCAGATAACCGCCAGTGACGAGTACTCCAAGTCAGTTATTCGGCAGACCCAGTATCTCCAAGACCGCATGAGTGAGTATCTGGAGGCACAGCGCAAGACCCATATCTCACTGAGGAAGTTCGATAAGGAGTGCTTCAAGGCTTTCTTTCTTTGGCTGAAAAACGACTATGTGCCACAGAAGTTTGTGCGCAAGGAGTCCAAGCCATTGAGCGAAAGCAGTCTGAAAAACGTGCAGCAACGTATTGTTGCCGTATTCAACAAGGCAGTCAAGGCTGGCAAGTTGAAGGCTAACCCCTTCTACCAGATGGATAAGTCAGATACCTTTGCCACTCCCAGGGAGAGCCACAAGCAGTTTCTAACCCCTGAAGAACTGAAAATCTTCATGGCATCCGAAGAGACAAACGGAGTCAGGGAAACGCAGCTGGCTTTTGGCTTTGCCTGTCTCACTGGACTTCGCATCAGCGACATCAGGGCTTTAAGATGGTTAGACATTCAGAAGAGCGAGGGAACGAACACCCTTGTCATCATCCAGAAGAAAACGAAGTCTGTCAATGCAATCCCCGTCTGCTCTACTGCTATGGGCTGGATGCCAGAGCGTGGCAATGATAACAAGGTATTTCACCTTCCTGCTCATGCCAATGTAGATGCAGCCCTCAAACGGATTGCCAAGAAGGTAGGCATCGAGAAGAGCATATCCTTCCACACCTCCAGACATACTTTTGGCACTCTGATTCAGGCTGCAACTGGCAACATCGAGACCACCAAGAAACTGATGGGTCACAAGTCGCTCAAATCAACTGCCATCTATGCCGATGTATTGACCGAAGAAAAGGTCAAGGCAGTTAAGAACACCAAGAACGTATTCAAGACTCAAAAACCACATGAAGAAAATACGAAGATACCGAAGACCAGGCGAACGGCAGCGACCAATACGCACCCTCGCAAAGTCATAGACATACAGGATAAAGGCTAACCTTATAAGGTCAGGATAACAGTCAGTTCCCAACCCAGTTTGCACCCCAGTTTCAGGCAGGGAAAATTCTCTGCCTATGGGGATTGCCGACTCAAATCAAAGCGAAAATATATTATTAACCCATTAAATATCAGCAATATGATTAAAGAATTTGACCCCGAAACCATCCTTTTGAAGATGGAATCACAGAACAACCGTATCAAGGTTTTAGAGCACATCCTTTTCGATGGAAAGGACGCGCTGACTCTGGAGGAAGCAGCCCTCTTCATGGGTATCTCCAAGAGCACCCTCTACAAGATGACCCACAAGCATGAACTTCCATTCTACCGACCTAACGGCAAACTCATCTATTTTGAGAAGTCGGAACTTGTGAAGTGGATGCTGCAGAACCGCTCCATGACTGAGGAAGAAATCAAGGATGCTGCCATCCAGCAAATGAGCGAACTCTCTAAATAGCCAAGGGTATGAACACCGAAATGTCCCATCAGGAGTACAAGGACAAGCTGGCACAGGTAGCCAGTCTTGCCGTTGCCTACGTCAAGACTGACCGAGGCTATTACCAGATGCGTGAAGCCTTCAATGAGCTTTGCGAGAAGTCCGGGGCAAACAAGGGCATCAACGATGAAGCGACCATCGGCAGACGCATCTTAATGGTTCAGACGGTCTGCATCGAGACCATCCCTTCACTCTCGAAAGAGGCTAATGACTGGCTGGAAGAACAGTTGAAGGACATAGCCAACGACTATACCCCTGCAAGAAGCAGAGGGGTCAGAAGATAGTCCTTCCTTTCCCTTCTGTCTAACTAAAGCATTTGCAATGAGAGTGACTGCCTACATACGCCAGAAAGATACATCGAAGAACGACCTGACAAGCCGTGCTTCGGTGTACTTCCGTGTCCGTGACAAAGGGCTTGACATCAAGTGCGCCAGCGAACTTCAAATCAATCCCAATTACTGGAGCCAAGAGCGGCAGGGCTACAAGAGCCGTGTCGCACTTGTGGATGACGATGCCAGAAACCTCTTTGATGCGAGCGTCAAGGAGATTACAGGCATCATAACCAGGGAATACTATATCGGAGCTAACTCCGACTGGCTCAAACGACTCATCTTTGCCTACCATCATCCCAATGCCTATCAGATGGGCAGTGGCACGGTGGTAAGCAAGTCGTTTGTCGTGTGGGCAGAGCGATACCTTCAAAGCAAGCACTTTGACCGCCATCAGGAGTGCAACACCCGATGCCTGATAGCCAAGGTTACTCGCTTTGAACAATCCAAAGGAAACGGATTCACGATGAACATTGACAGTATGACTGCCGATGATCTTCGTGAATTTGAGAGTTTCCTTCTCAATGAGTATGACATATCATTGAACACCATCAGCACGAACATGACACTGTTCCGTACTGTCTGCAACTGGGTACGCAAGCAGGGAGTCACTACCAATGACCCCTTCTTTGGCTATGAGATGCCCAAGGCACTCTATGGCACACCCTTCTTCCTGACCGTTCAGGAGCGTGACCAAGTTTTAGCCTGTGACCTGTCGGACGATGCCGAACTTGCAGAGTATCGTGACATGTTCGTGTTTCAGTGCATGGTGGGCTGCCGTCATGGTGATCTTGTGAGCTTCACCCCCAAGAACATCATTGACGGTGTGCTGGAATATATCCCCATCAAGACCAAGGGCAAGTCCGGGGCTGTTGTAAGGGTGCCTCTTGTCCCCAAGGCGATGGCTATTGTTCATGGCCATTGTCATGGTGACGATGCACCTCTTTTCCCCAGACACTATAACTCCAAGTACAACGAGGCTATCCGTAGAATCTTGAAGCGTGCCGGGGTCAATCGTGTGGTCACAGTGATTAACCCCCAGACACGGAAGGAAGAGAAGAAACCACTCTGTGATGTGGCTACTTCTCATGTTGCCCGAAGAACTTTTATCGGTAATCTTTACCGTCAGGTCAAAGACCCGAACTTAGTGGCTTCTATGTCTGGTCATGCCAACGGAAGCGTTGCGTTCCAACGTTACCGTACCATTGACGATGACATGAAGAAATCCCTTGTTGCACTCATTCAATGATATTCTTCTTTTGACTGGCAGATACATTCATTTCAATCATGGTTATAATTTTCAAATAGCATAAATTTATGGATAAGCACAACATTTATTATTGCCTCACGCTGTCAGAGGAACAGCTGAAGCACCTTCGCAGCAAGAAATACAAGATAGACCGCATGGACTGTTTCATGTCTCTTGTAAAACTCGCTGAGCGTGATACGAAACTGGTACAGGTAAGCAAGACCCAACAAGTGGAAATCTTGCGCGGCCAGTTGATGGTTGACAACACCCAACTTGCCAAGCTCTGGGATAAAGACCGCAAGACGGTTCCAAAGATTATAGAGGCTATGGAGGCTCTGGGCATTTCCTCTTCGCAGAAGGTGGGTGAAAACCGCATCCACACGCTTCACTCTTTGTCTGGCTGGTACGTGGACGGTGACTTCGTGGGCAATGACTATGCCCTCAAACGCAATGCCGACCACTCTGCAATCATCCATGCAGACGTTCCTCCTGCAAGGGTGATTACTATCGAAGTGTCGGATGATAAGATTCAGCGTGAGGAAAGTTCTGATTCAGGCAGCGACAAATCCACTAATCCCAACAAGGGAAAGAATCCTTCTACCAATGGTAACGTGTCCCACCAAACGCCACAATCTAATGATAGTGGCAACGTGGGTAAGTCTGGTACGGATGCAGCATCTTCCGACTCAGCTCACTACAACAATTCCCCTCAGTCTGCTGGCATCCCTTCTTCGCATGAAGAAGCCGATGGCAGTCAGAATGTAGGGAAAAGAAAAGAGGAAGCATCACCGCAGAACTCTGGCGGTCATGGTGGGCAGTCTGATGGCTATCAAAGACCGCCATACAACGGTTATCAGAAGCCCAACGGCAACTACAACCCAGATGGCAACAAGTAACCTCATAGGCTCAGGTTTGCGCCCTGCATCGTCCATCCATCCCAAGGGACGTTTGCCGATGCTGGATGCCCGACAAACCAAGGCGGTCTCCGAAGCCCAGACGGGAACTTCGGAGTTAAAAGACCCGATATTTTAGAGGGACTTTTCGAGAAATCCTTTTGTAGTACAAAACTGGTGTCCCAGTTTCCGTACTCCTAAAAGTTTCTCTGGCTACTCGCAGGCTCGCAGACCGTGTCCTTGTTCTTAACAGTCTTATATTCTTTCCCTTTCATCAATAGTCATTGATATGAAAAAGAAACGTATTGTCAGAAAGCCACAGACCCGGGTACACTCGTTCCGATGCACGGATGAAGTCTGGGCGCAGCTCAAAGCACAAGCCAAAGTCTGTGGGTTAAGCGTAAATCGTTATCTCACCGAGACAGGCTTGAAGCATCATCCTCGCCAGAGGCTGACCAAGGAAGAGGTCGATGCCCTCAATTCACTTGTCTTTGCCAGGACCGACCTGATAAATATCAGCAACGTCCTCGCCAAGAAAACGGCAGAGGAAAAGTTGAAACTCTTCAGGACGGAGAAGTTTATGACATGGTGGATAAAGAAAAGTGCGGAACTCATCCAACGTTGGTATGACATCGAAGAGAACATTTCATCACCTGTACTGTCCAAAGAAAGGAGCGCACCATGATAATGCTTGCAAGCGTAGTACCCTACGGTGGCAATGCCGTGAGGTACGCATTGGAGAAGGAGAAGGCAAAAGTGGTCAAGGTGAACCACATGCCGGAAGGTATCTCACCGACTGCCATCTGGTACATGATGAAGCATCACTGCCAGCTGCATCAGCAGGACAGGACGGTGGGGAGAAAGTTGGAACGCTCCATGGTTCAGTTTGTGATCTCCCCCTCTAAGGAAGAGGCCGCAAACTTCACCATGAATGACTGGGAGAACCTTCAGGACGAAGCGTTGGAAACGTTGGATGCCATCGGACTTATACCCAATGGCATGAAGAAGGAGGTCAAGACCAATTTTCGCAATTCAATGAATGTGGGGGGACTTCACTCTGATTCCAAGTCCGGGACGCTGCACCTTCACATGGACTGCTGCCGTGTTGACCTCGATGGCAATACCAACGATGTACACGACATTCATAAACGTGCAATGATGGCTGCGGAAATTATCAATATGCGGCATGGCTGGAAGCAGCCTCAGGAGATACGTGAAATGCGTCAGGCAGAGATAGCGGACTTTTGCGAACATACCCTTCAAAAGATGGAAGAGTTTGACATGGATAGATACTTCAATCTGCTCCGCACAAATGGCTATGAGGTGACACCTCGCTATGACAAGAGTAATAAACTGGTAGGCTATACCATCGGCAAGAATGCTTCTGTATTCAAGGCTTCTGAGATAGGTCGAAGGTATATGGCTACACAGCTTGAAGCCACATGGAAGAAACTCCATCCGAAGCCTGCTCAGGTCAAGGTCAAGCCAGTCTCTCCTGCGGTCACACCGAGCAACCGTCCGTCACGCCCAGTTGCTCCGAAGCCGACATCTACCCAGACCAAGGTTCAGCCAAGTGTTCAGCCGAAGCCTACACCCGCCAACACCGTTTTCAATATCGATACTGGCAGTGAGGTCAAGAAAGTCTGGATTCCTAATTCGGTCAAGGACATCTTCTTGAATGAAGCTCAGGTTCCTGAAGGCAATGAGATTGCAACAGTCGAGAACGTTGCCCATACTGCCATGCTTCTCTTTGCTGGCTACATCGATGCCGCTACGTCCGTGTCCGAATCTTGCGGAGGTGGTGGCGGTGCTGCCCCTGAGTCTGGCTGGGGCAAGAAGGATGATGAAGACGAGCGACAGTTTGCCCGTCGATGCCTCCAGATGGCTCACTCCATGTGCAAGCCAAAGTCTGTTAAACGTGGTTATCATCGCTAAATCAATTCCATATGTCAATTATCAGAAATAATAAGACCCATGAGGACATGCCGGACTTCGATCAAATGATGAACGAAGTCAACGAGGAAATTCAGGAGAAGGATGCCGAACAGGACATTGTCAACCGCGTTCCTGAACTCAAACAGTTGAGTGCCGACATCGAGAAGGCTACCACTGCCGTTATCAATGCCAAGTTGTCCTTGGAAAGCTCAATTCAATTCACTAAGCGTGAAGAAGGAGTGCTCGGTGCTGCCGTGAAGACCATCAGCGACAAGGTTGACACCATCAATAAACACATTGACGGTGTTCTGGAGGATGCCCCGACAAAGTTGAAGGTTTCTGTGAATGTGGCTGATGCCGACTGGCAGAAGATGCAAGACCTGTTTGACCAGGAACACAAGTGGATGCTTGGCAAGATGCAGGAGAATATCCGTCAGGTCAATGCCATGTTTGTTGAAGAACGCAGAAGGGTTCAGAAGCGATACAAGGAGTATGACGGCTGCTATCTTGGGCATTATGCCCAGTGGTTCTTCTGGTTCTTCTTCGTTTTGGGCTTCTTCGTGTTCACCTCTGCCATAGTCATGATAGTTGGCAGATGGTTTCACTGGTTCTAAACATCTAATGTTCCCATCATGGTGCCTATGACACAATTTGGGAACAATTAACCCACTGACCTTTGGCATAACTGCTGATAGTCAGTGGGTTTGCTTGTTCTGTTATCAATCTTGATAAGATGTTAAACGCCTATTCTTCAAATATCTCAACAGAGGCAATAGGTATTTGTTATCTGATTACTAATGGAATTACATCAAGGGCTTGCTCTGTATTGAACTTTTCAAGATATGATGATAAAGATTGTGATATAAAAGAACAGAGCTGAGTCCTGTTTTCTCTCAAATATTCATTCCAGTTATGATGAATAGTTATTTGTTCAGAACTTATAGCATACGGACACCCTGTTTGAGGAGAAAGAGAATCGGACATCATCTGCTCGTCCGAGATATATTTTATCCATGGAGTGAGAAACCTAAAAGGTACATTCTTGCGCAGTTTATTTATGGATGCTCTAACAGAAGGAATGTTCTTGTTCTTTTTCAGAAATTCAAATACTTCATCTTGCACCCCCCCCGTCGGCAAATTAGTGCTCTCTAATATGTCCTCAACATACTTGGGAAGAGCATCAGCCTGCCCAAAGTCTAATTTTGAATTGTTCACAAGTGGCCATGCTGTTGCAATCATTTTAGCGATAATGTCAGTCACATCAATAGTACGTCCATCGGATTCGCTCAAAATAGAGATGATGGAGTAGAACCAAAAGTATTTGTAAGAAGTCACCTTCTTATCGAAAACACTATGGAGTTTCTTAGTGTCAACATTTGGATAGTTTGAAGACGAAAAATGTTCTGTTCTAACGTCAGGGATTTCATCTGTTTTACGAGAAGGTGACTTCAACGGTTTTACGGGTTCTACTAAATTGCAAGTCATTTTTCCTTTCGGCTTGATACAGAAGGAGATTTTAATCCCAGGAATAGAGTTTGAAACAAGATTGTTCAATACGCCTTCAAGGCGAGAAACAACATTGTCTTTAACATAAACAAATTCAGCTGCTTTGACATTTGCCATCTGCTCATGACCTATAGGAAGCCCTAACTCCCGAAGCATATTGATTTGGTCATAAACCTTCTCTATACCTTCATTGGTGCTATCCGTAGTTGTGTTTTTCTCTATACACTCGACTGTCCATTTGTCCGATTGCAGATATGATGCCTCCATACTCCACTTACACATCATGGAAGAACAAATTTTCTGCATAGCCTTAACAATTTGAGGTAGCGCATTATCTATGCGCTGTTTCTCTAATGAGTAGAGTATGTCAAATTGTTCCTTGGTAAAGGTTATACCTGCTTCTTCAAGGATACTAACAGCTTTGTGGATGTCTATAATATCGGCCATATCTTACTTTTCAAACATTACAGCACAGGCTCTATATTCGGATAGAATCGTTTTGCCAGACCGAGGAAGGTTTCAAAACGAGTCGCACCCCATTGACTTGTGACAACTACCCTTGTCCCATCTGCTAATACGATTACATCATCATCTTCTATGAAATATCTTCGTGCAAATTCACTTGTTGAGTCGTATTTGCGCTGTATTGTTTCATATTTGCCAACAACATAATAACCGCCTCCAGCGTATGAATCAGGAAAAACTCTTTGCAATTCCTCAAAGGTGATACTCGGATGGTCTTTTACATATTCCTGAACGACCTTTAAGACACATCGCCTTTTAGGTAAAGCAGGCCCGCCATTAAACGAATACTTAGTTCTGTCTTGCTCGTATGAAGATACTTTAGAGCCTACTAATGTAGAATCTGTGCGAAAACTTAAATCGGCATCTGAAGCAGGATGGATGTCCAGACCTTTTTCTCTGGAGTAGTCAATAATTAAGTGACATCCACCCATTAAATCCTCCAACAGCGGTTCACATTCCTTCTTAATATGGGGTACAATTACATCATCGATGTATTGTTGCTCCAGTTGCTTTACTTGCAGAAGTTGCTCTGGGCTTACTGGCAATCCTAAAGACTCCAGCAGTTCGATAGCATCGTAAGCAGTAGATAAATTTTCCATCATCATAGTAGTATTTTATCGATTTGGAGACCTAACCCTAAAGCCTTATTGATATGCTTTATTTGGTCATATTTCGTATCTGTAGAAGAATATGTGCAAACATATAGTCCCGGCTTCACTTCTTTTTGAGCGGCACGATACCGTTCATCTGGATTAAGCGTAGATGAAACGAGATTGTCGCCCATTATCATCATATTCAGTGCTTGGACTCTTTCAGGAACGGCATACTTAACCACATCAAGCAAAGTCTCCAATACAGGAACCTTACAAGAGACTGTATTGTTAGGGAAGGTAACTCTAATCTTATACTTCATTTTTCCCCGACCAACAGGATTTGTATCGGTTTTGTTGCTTCGGGCTGATACTTCAATGCTCCTCCGAATGAAAGGCTTAACACTAACGCCAGTTTCTGGGGAATACTTAAACTCTAATTTAATGTCACCTCGAAGTTTGGTGAAAAGCGGTTCCAATTCAGACTTCATCAGTGGGATGATTTCTTCTTCAAGGTAGCCATTTTCCATTTGGCGTATAGCCCTTAGTTGGTCTGCCGACGGAGTGATTCCGACAGATTTTAACATCTTTAAGGCTTCGTAGGCCTTGCTTATTTTTGTTCCATCCATGATTTGGTAAGCTTTTAGTCCAACTTATGAATTCTTCGACACACGTAGCTCTTCAAAATATCGTTTTTGAGCAATTAACTCGCAGAGGATTTTCAAAGTCCATTGGCCTTCTTTAATAGGCTTTATCTTTTTCACCATCACTGGAGTTGTCCCATCAGACGCAAATACTTTTACCCTTGTTCCATCTTCGAGCTTATCAACTTTTTGTGTTTGAGACCATAGACCTATCTTCTTTTGAGTTGGGTCTTTTGTCGATGCTGTAATAAACTGCTCAGGTTCTAATATTTCTATAACCATTTTTGGAGAGAGTTTCCCATTAGTCGGTAGTTGAAGGTCTTCTAACAATGGAAGAGTATATTTCATTAAGTCTCGGGATTGAAACAATCTTAATAACTGAGAGATAGATTTGAATTTCTGAGAGAATGTCGCTTTAAGAACTACATTCCCAGATGGCAGAGAAGCAGAGAACTTGTTCCACAATTCTTTGGCAACAAGAGCATTATAGGCATTCTCTGTTTTCCCCTTCTTTTGAAGGTCGTTATTGCTATCTGTTTTGGAACTTGGAGAACGCCCTACAATTTGTACCCTGACTGGAGAACCGTAGTTGTAGTCCACAATGAGACTGAAAGACTTGTGTACGTCCTCAACAAGATTTTGGACGTATTCCTGAATTTGTGGAACCAAAGTTTCACTCAGGTACTTGTCTTCAAGTGTCCTTCTTTCGCGTAGCTGTTCTATTGAAATGGGAAGACCCAATTCTTTTAGTACAGCAATAGCTTCCACTGCTTCCTTGAAACGATTACTCTCCATGCAACTTACTTTATATTAAGTGTGTCACTTTTATCTTCTGCCAGCGTTTACCGATACCGAGGGCAATAGCCTCCGAGTCCTTTGTAATAAGTTCTCCCTTTTGAAGGCCTGTGATTGCCTGTTTGATTTCTTGAAGAGCCTGGCCAGAAGATACTCCAAACAAATCTTTAAGGACAGCATCATTCTGTTGCTGTTGTCGCATGATGAGAGGATATTGAGCATTAGCATAGAAATCAAAGTATTTACTCTTGAAGCTTTCCATGTTTTGCGTAGCAAGAATGATGCTCATACCCTTGTTTCGACCTACTGCAATAAGCTCACGGAGTGGGCGGTTGTCGAAGTCCAACATATAATGCGCTTCATCGATAATCGTGAAGTGGCGTAGTTCTACACGCTCCTTGTTGGCAGCCTGTGGCGGCAACTGTTCGTAGATGCTATTTAGCTTTGATACGACAAAATACACAATAGCCTTCGCCATTGCTCCATCCTTTGGGTATCGGCCCAAATTGATGATATAACAACTATTCAGCAGGTCAATCTTGTCTTCATCTTCAAATATGTGGTTATTAACCAATTGACTCAAAACAGATATGACACTATCAGTCTTATCTTGCTGCTTTTCGGGAAGTAGAGCCTTGTAGTGCTCCAAAATCTCGGAGAAGGTAACAGAACGAAGTTTTTTGTCTTTGTAGGCATTCACAATGGCGGTACTTAATCTCGTGTCCATATTGGCACTAATGCTTGTACGGCTTATTGCGCTCAATGCCGAGGACAATTCTGTAGCATAGAGATTTACTTCATTGATAGGTCTTCCTGTGAAGTCCTTGAAGGGTGTAAAGGGTAAAGGACGCTCTATGGGATTGAGAATGGCTGTACGGTCTGTGTCAAACAACTGCAACCAATTTTCATGTTCGGGAGCCGAGAACTCGCCCTTATAGTCAAACAGCAAGAAGTTCACAGGATAGTGAGTGTCAGACGATGCTGACCGGATTTCGTGAACAAGGACGGCGAGCAAGTTACTCTTGCCAGAGCCAGTTGTGCCAGCCACCAAAATTTGTGTATTAGCCACTTCGGTGCTGTTGATGTCAAGAGAAGCTGGCATACCATTATCGTAATCGCCGATATGAAGATCCAGAACTGGAATATCTGCAGCTGTCTTACCTCCACGTTGCGGAACAAAGTGTAGCCAAGACTCGATGCCACCTTCCTTCATGAGGATTTCACGTCCTCGAAGGATTTCACGTCCTACGACCTTACTCAACCATCTGCCATCCTGCCAGTTAGCATCCACGTCGTGATAGCGTAGTTTTACAAGTGTAGCAAAGAGGTGACCGATGTTAGCTTTAGTATAGAATGTCGTAGCGTATGGAGTGTTAGATACTTTCAAATTGAACTTATCAACATCTTCTACGCTACGCTGAGCTTTATCGCTAAGTCCGGCCAACAGACAGATACGAAGCACGACGCTAAAGTTCAATGTGACTGTTTGAACATTTTCTGAATACTCGCTCAAATTGATACGCTGTTCAAGGGCTGTTTTTACATCCTGTATGCGGTCGTGCATACCTTCAATAGATGTGGCCTTATTGATTGTAAGCTGATGTATGTTGTTCATTACTCATTCATTTTAAGTCCGAAATAATCATTGGTGATATTCGTACACTGGGCTTCCTTGTCACGATGCAAGGTGTAAGTACGTGATACATACGCCTCAATCTTCTGGAAGTCGCGCTCAGTGGTAATCTCCGTATCGGTAGAAAGGAGAATGGTCTGATGAGCCAAATCAGGGAAGTAGTGTTCGAGGATAACTTCACGGCTGGCTTTATCAAGAACACCCATCACGGTATCAATCATCACAGGTGGCTCATAGTCACCAAGCTTGTAAAGAACCTTAAGCAATACCTGCATCACAGTTTGCTTTGCTCCTGCATTCAGTTGGCTGATGGAAATCTCATTGCCGTTTTTGTGGAAGAACTTAAAGGATATTTCCTCGCTATTTTCTCCAGACAACTCTACACGTCCGATATATCCAGCGTAAACAACAAGATTTTGATTCAGCTCCTCACACATCATGCGTTCGATACTACGCTTCTTTGTCTGCAATAACTTCGTTGAAAGATTCTTGAAGAAGTCTGGCAACTTGCAAAGCATATCATATTTGGGGTCTGGCACCTGTGGAATGTCATAGTCATAACGAGCAATCTTATCACCCAAGTCCTTAATTTCCTTGCGCAGATTGGCAGTAAGGTCTTTTAGCTCCTGGATTCGCTGATTGTTTGCCTCATATAGTTCTATGATTGTGTATTCGTGGCCACCGATGGCACGTCGGTAGTCTTCCAACTGCTGGCGGCGGCGAGGTAGTTCGGCCCGCTCCAAGTTAAGACGGTCACGCTTTTCATCAAGGGCAACGAAAGGATTAACATATGGAGAAGACACCAGATTTTCCAAAATCTTTACTTCTGCTTCTGTCAAGAAAGAATACTCGTCTTCAACCTCGGCTTCGTTCTGAGAATCCAAGATTTTCTTAATGATTACTTGAATGTCACAAGAACCAGAAGGCAATCCATTTTGCTGTTCTACTATATGAACTATTTTCTTGGTCAAATCTGAAACTTGTTCTTCAGAGAGAATGTTTTCGCGGGCTTGTGTTGCACGTTCCTTCTCGTGAAGAACCAACTCCACTTCAGCGCGAATCACATCAGCGAGCTTCGGGAAGATGACGTTTGTCTCGATGTCACGGCAAATGTCATCTGCTTCCTTCCTGAAGCTTCGTTCCTGTTGTGCATAGAGGTTCAAGGAATCCTCAATCTGTCGAATCTTATCCCTCGTCACGTCATCAGCGTTGCGTCCCTTCTGCACCAACTCATACTGTTCTTTGTGGTCGTTTGCGTAACTGAGCTTTTCTGTATATTCTTCATTCAGTCGCTCCAGTTCTTCCTCTTTTGATTTACGCTCTTTTACCAATCGCTCGTATTCACGACGTTGGTTCTCATTCTCCAATCGTTCCGCTTTCTTTGATTCAAGAAGGGAAGAGGCACTGTGACGCAGCTGGATATACTTGTTAAAGCCCATCACCGAATTGATGTTCTTCTCAATCAATGCGTTAATTTTCTCTTCTTTAAGCAGCTCGCTGGTCTTCATGGCGTCGAAGAGAAAATACGTGCTTAATTCAGGTGGAAGGTTTGCGGTTATAATCTTCCTTACCACCTCTTCGTTTTGTGCTCGCTGGGCTGGCGTTTGTGCTGACCCATAAGTGAAGGTGTTGCCACCCATTTTGAGTTGTACACTCTCTACTACGCGGTCGTTTATAATGCGATACGTTCTCTTCAAGATGTACTGTTGCTCACGCCCAAGTACCATTCCTGAGAAATCCACTTGAAGAATTATATCCCCACCTTGGAAACCTGGCTCCAGTTTTACTCCGGCATTGAACAATTCATCAAATTGTTTGGTTGACTTAATGGTTAGACCATATAGAGCATGATAAATAGCATCAAAGAGTGTGGTCTTTCCACAACCGTTGCCGCCACCGATAAGGATTATCGGTCGGTCATCTGCTACTTCTAAGTTGAGATCTAACTGACGATACGTCTTGTAGTTCTCGGCATAAATCCTTGAAATTTTCATGTCGGTAGATTGTTAAGAGCCTTATTCAGGATTTTGTTCAACTTGCGCTCGTCCTCGATGGCTTCACGCTCCTTATTACAAGGCATCAAGACATACTCTTTCAGCCATTCAGCATCAATGTCGCAGTCACGGCATGATTGCTCGATAATTTCCATGTCTTCCTGCCGCACTCCGTAGTGGAGGAAAACGCGATCTAACCCTTTAGCCATATCTTTGTTTATTTATAATCGTTCGGATAAAATGCCTCCCATCCCATAACGTCATCTGTATTGTCGATATGGAAACGGGAATAATACCATACATCGTTCTTCTCTATCAGCACACCACCCAGCAAGTGTTCTTCCTCATGCTCAGGTGCTGCCATATAGTCAATGAGCGCATTATGCTTATTGGGAGCTTCCCCATCACTTCCTGGTGATTTCGTGTCAAACAGGAAAATCTGACCATTCTTCATGCGGATAATGAAATCCACATAGAATAGCGACTTATCACCCGTAGAAGCTTCGTATGGTATAGAGTAATGTTGTTTTCCTTCGTCACCATTCTTATACCACCAATCAATGTACTCTTTGTTTTCTTCGAGAAAATCCCTGAAACGCTGCTCTGGAGTAGAAGCACTGGTAAGCTCAAAGAATGGCATGAGCGCGTGATTTTCAACAGCATCCAATTCTTGATGTGTGGACTCTTTGTAAAGGCGTTCTGCTGGAACCTCCCATTGATATGCATCGAAACCACGCTGTTTTGCTTCCCGGTGCTTACCCTGAAGCTGTCGGGCATATAAGTTCAATGCTATCTGTATGATTTCTGTGAATCGTGGCTTGTTGGCATGGTAAAGAATAACCTTCATGGCATCTGTTTCAAAGAGTTCAAATATCTCTTCCATTGCTTGAAGCAGATAACCAGCCAACACGTCCGTTCCGTGTGCCTTCTCAAATTGAGTCAGCAACGAACGGCAATAGTCAATGAAGATACGTCTCACTTCACCAGCACTGCGAGCGAACTTACTCTTTTCTCCAACGCCGATGATGCCTAACTCGTTTTGGAATACTACATTGGCTGGTATCTCTACGTTGATATTCTTTACGTCGAGACGAATCTTGTCCTGTACTTTCTGTCTGTTTTGAGAAGCAACAGATTGCCCTGTACTTCCACCTGTACTCTCTTCTTCAGGCTCTTCTCCAAAGTCAGCAAGCGAGAAAAGCGATGGCTGATAGTTCACCAGCCAATGACGGGTGAAGCAGTCTATGAGAACCTTCTTGAAATCTGGCCCAAGACGGTTACGGTCGCTACTCTTGTAAACGCTGTAGTACGACTGTAATTGTACGTTTTCCAAATTCTCCCGACGGACAGCTTGTAGCACGTCTTTATTCAGATAGTCCATGTCTTCTGCCACGATTTCTATGCGGTCTTTGCTGATGTCTGTATATACATAACCCACATTCAGCAAATTGTCCGTATAGAACTTCTGTTCCGGCATACGCAGGATGCGTCCTACGGTCTGGATGGTGAATTGGTCGCTACTCAGCTTACGGAAGATAAGTAAGACGGCAGCGCGAGGGCAGTCCCATCCAAGTGCAATAGCCTGTTTGAAGAGCAATACTTCAGCTATGTTGTTTGGCTCTTCCAGATTGGGTAGATTAGCCTTTTCCTTTGACAGCCAAATTGCCAAGCGTCCATTTTCAGGAGTAATGCCTTTAATCGCTCCAAGATATTGCTTCACCTGTTCGGCAATTTGGGTGTCCTCGGCAGTCATGCTTTCGCTGGTGTCGTTTGGCAGCTGTATAAGCAAGAGTGGATTGATATTCACCCCAAGCTTTTTGTACGCTTCAGCCAGACGGTTACGCTGTTCTAAAGCTTTTTCAATCAGGTGTTCATTCAGCTCCGTGTCAGTGTTGTAGCCTTTATTGATGTCAGGATTCAGTACAACTTGTTTCTTAATCATCTCTTCTGCTACAACAGACTCGCGTGGAATGGTCACTTGATAGTCGCTATGGCTCTTAGGCGTAGCTGATATGCGTATCTCCACCTTCGGCTTTATCTTCTCCAGCACCTGTTTAGACTTGTCGGCAGTCTTTGACCAGAAAAGATGCTCCTCGTCTATGATTACGACGATGGGCAGACCTTGTTCCTCTTGGGTACGACGGGTAATCTCATAGACACTGTTGCTTTGCTCAGTGTCACGCACCATCACATTCTTTTCCTTGTTGATGCTCTCCCAGTTTACAAATAGTATCTCACCTGGTTTGATATAGCCTTCTGCGTGGTCAAGTTCGTCATACATCACGGCACGAAGCAGATGGGTTTCCGTGAAGTAGTTCTTCATCTTGAAGTAACTCTGCTGATGCAGTTTGTTTGGTGCTATCCAAATATACGCTACTTGGGTATATGGCATATCCCCACGTGTTTGCAGTTCTTCTGTGAGGTCTGCAAGCAGCTGTGAAGCCATCACCGTTTTCCCTGCACCCGTAGGAGCTTTGAATATCAAAGTGCGCCTATGACCTGGCAAACGAAGCAGTTCAATGGTTTTCTCTACGAGTTCGTGAACCGCTTTCTGTTGGAATTTCAAGTCTTTCATCCTTCACCTCCTTCCTCTTGTCCACCGAACAAGTCTTGCGAAGTTTCTGTTACGGCTTCCTTTTCCTCCTCTAACTCAAAAAGCTTTTCTTTACGTTTTGGAAGAACTTTCTCGTAGGCATCATAGATAGCAGCTGGAAGTGCCACAAGTGTTACCTTTTCGCTTACTTCAGCAAAGTTGTCATTGAAAGCATAACGAGCAGGAGAGAAAATGTATATCTTCAGTTTGTCCTTGCCAAAGTCAAGATTTGCTATCTCTGCTGCCAACTGGTCAACAACTTCTTCTCGATAGACTACGAGCATGTGCTTCTTCCCATCAGAGAAGTAACGCATCAAACGAGGGTTCACACGGAAACGTCCGAACTTGTTCAGCTCATTGTATAAGTCCTCTTTGATGCAAAGCAAATCTGTTGATGCATTTACCAAGTCGCGCATATTCTTTTGAGTGCGGTCGCGTGGTATGAAGTCGGTACGATAGTAGCGTAGTCGGTTGTTCTTTAAGCCATCAACTTCTGCACCTTTGGGAGTCGTATAACCATTTATTACTCGCCTATTGCGCTCGTAGGTTACTTCCTCGCAGATGCCGTTCTCGTTGTTCGTCACAAGGATGCACTGGCGATGACCGCCATCCTCTGCGTTGAGATGCATAGTGGCGTGGAGAGTTGTGCCAGAACCAGCGAAGAAGTCTAAGATGGTGGAATGCTTTATAGTTGTTAGCTCTAATATTCTTTTTATTACCTGTATTGGCTTAGGAGTTTCAAACTTTACATCTGATATAATGCTCTTCAACTCAATTTGAGCTTTTTTATTTCCATCCAAATCAGTCCACAAATTTGATGGTCGTTTTGTCTTGCCCTCAGCATAAAACTTGTAATAAACCTTCCATTTCCCATTATTATCTTTCTTAAAATACAGAAGATTCTCTTTCCTCATAGCTTTAACTTTCTCAGGACCAACTCTCCATCTGCTTTCATATCCAGATGGACCATAAGGATAAACTTCCGTTCCATCGGGCGCGATTATAGGGAAGAACATTGTTGGTCTATCTTCCCGACGGTCTTCACCACCTGTTCGACGTAATTGCAATATAGAGTAATTGCCTTTTTCATCAACCATATCATATCTTTCCAAGTCTTTATCTGAGAGGGGTATGCCTCCAATCTGATAGTTTGGATATTTCGAGTAAACAACAAGGTAGTCACACGCCTTACCCAAGCTTCCCGTATCTTGTCCTGTAGTAGTACCGGTTGCTCGCGTAATAAGCCCCACAAAATTCAGGGAACCAAAAATCTCATCGCACAACATTTTTATCTGCGCCTGCTCGTTATCATCAATAGAAATGAAAATGATTCCATTGTCCGATAATATTTTTTTTGCGATTTTCAGCCGTTTGTTCATGAACGACAGCCACTTGGAATGACGATAGCTATCCTCACTATCCACATACGAGTCGTTGTAAACGAAATCCTTATTGCCCGTGTTGTAAGGGGGATCGATATAGATAACATCAATCTTGCCCTCATGGGTATAGCTTAATGCAGTCAGTGCTTCAAGGTTGTCTCCTTCAATAAGGATATGGTTGGGCGCATCTTCTGCGTCAGATGGAATGTACTTGTCCTTAACTTCTCGAAGCACGGGCAATTCATCACGAAGACGTTCCTCAACATCTTCAGGCTTATCTTCCCACACAAGTCCATATTTCTTATGCGAGCGCAACAAGCCAAGCAAAGCAGAACGTTCTTCAATGCTTAGACCTTCTATCTTCTGTATTCTTTCAATAAGAGCTGTTTTATCCATTCTACTTTTCTTGCAGTTTAATTTGTTCTATGTACTCCTTGTTGAAAAGGTCTTCTACCTCAACGCCAAGTAAACTGGCGATGCGGATAAATGTTTGTATGTCTGGCTGTGCGGAGTTTGTACACCATTTGCTTACAGTAGCGGGATTAACTCCCAACTGCTCTGCCAACCATTTATTGGTGCGTTTCTTCTCTGCCAAAACCACCTTTAGGCGGTTCACGTCTTTATTTTCCATCTTATAATGATTTGATTCTGCGCCAAAATTACTAATATTTCTTCAAACAAATGCAGTTTTGAAGTGGAAAATGTAATTTTGGCATTAAAAAAGTGAATTTAAAGTAAAAATGCAGCTTGTAAGTTGCATATATTTTGTGTTTTTAAGTCAATCTGACTATTGCTCAACGTAATCTCCAAATGCCAAAATCGGAAAATTGCCGTTGTTTCCCATGTTAAGATTTGTTAAGCTGATTTTTTCATTTTAGAGTTTCTCAAATTTTTGTTTCCAGTTTGTTTCTTCTTCCTATTCTCCTAATAAAACTGTACTGTGTATCAAACACTTACAAAGAATTAACAGGATTTGAAGAAGAAGATCA
>Ga0256405_10005871_pt1 | contig 20471 bp, 15 predicted proteins | sample RumenRJG_02DNA_FD_189096 | JGI IMG/M metagenome (GOLD analysis project Ga0256405, IMG submission 189096) | Bovine rumen microbial communities from Lethbridge, Alberta, Canada - RJG_02 | ecosystem: Host-associated > Mammals > Digestive system > Stomach > Rumen | place: Canada: Alberta... | reverse complement strand
CGGATTGATGAAGTACTTGGTGTTCTCATCCACAAGGTTCTGCGGAAGGATCGGATCAATGACATACTTGCGCACATCCTCGTGGATCTGCTCCTGTGTGACATCCGGGTCATGCTGGGTGGAAATGACAACCGCGTCGATTCTTGCAACCTTGTCATCGTCGTACTCGACCGTGACCTGACTCTTTCCGTCCGGACGAAGATACTTCAGGGTTCCATCCTTGCGGACCTTCGTCAGCTGGCGGCAAAGCTTGTGCGCGGTGGAAATTGCGAACGGCATATACTCCGGCGTCTCGTTGCAGGCATATCCGAACATCATACCCTGGTCGCCGGCACCGATCTGCTCCAGCTCATCATCGGTCATCTTGTTCTCTTTGACTTCGAGTGACTTGTTGACACCCATCGCGATATCCGGAGACTGCTCATCAATCGCAGTGATGACAGCGCAGGTATCTGCGTCAAATCCATACTTGCCTCTTGTGTAGCCGATCTCTCGAACGGTATCACGGACAAGCTTCTGGATATCAACATATGCCTTTGTCGTGATCTCACCCATGACAAAGACAACACCTGTCGTGCAGGCGGTCTCGCAGGCAACACGGCTCATCGGATCCTGTTCCATCAATGCGTCCAGAATCGCGTCTGAAATCTGGTCGCACATCTTATCCGGATGTCCCTCAGTGACGGACTCGGAAGTAAAAAGGTGCTTTTCCATCTTGACTCTCTTTCTGATCGACCAGTCGATCTGCTGAATGCTTTGCTTTTCCTTACTCTCCCTAAGGCTGTCCGGGCATAGCCGGAAGCACTTCCTGCTCCAGTCCGCACGCTGCGATGATCCACATCCTGCCTGTATCACGGTGAGCAGTCTCACCGCGTCCTGGTTCATTGCAGCCGAACATGCGCAGTAAAAAATCCGCCATCGGCGGATCTGAGTACATGTCAAATCCCCTTATTGTTCGAGTTTCCTCGCTCAGGTTGGCACCTTCCACTTGGGGGTTGCCGTGGTTTCACAGGTCCTATGTACCTCCGCCACCTCTGAATAAGAGAAAAGCAAAATCTGTATGGTTGTTAATACGACTCAGAATGTACATGAAAAAAAAATTTCCGTCAAGGACTTCACTCTCCCTGACGGAAACAGTTCAAAATGTGTGTCCGGTGCAGATATACACACACCGGAACCTGTCGTTCTGCGGTACATTCCGGATTCCTTCCCTCTTTTGGATCCGGGCTGTCGGCATTCATCTCGACGATTCCCTCATGAGAGGGCCGGTCTGCGCTATCAGAATCCGCTGCGCTGCATCAATCCAGACTGATGATATTCAGCTCAGGAGACTGTGCTGTCCAGATAATGCAGATAGCTCTCCACCATCAGCGCAATCTTGAAGGTCAGCGCATCATCGAACTTCCGGATGTCAAGACCGGTAGACTTGTCCAGCTTCTCCAGCCGGTAGACCAGGGTATTGCGGTGGACGAAGAGCTGGCGCGCCGTCTCAGAAACGTTCAGGCTGTTGTCAAAGAACATGTTGATGGTCTGCAGCGTCTCCTCGTCAAATGTATCCGGCTGCTGTTTGGTGAATACCTCCTTGATGAACATCCGGCAGAGGCTCTCCGGAAGCTGGTAGATCAGCCGTCCAATGCCAAGCTTGTTGTACATGTGAACCCGCTCGGCACTGTAAAAGATTTTTCCTACATTTAAGGCCATCCGGGCTTCCTTATACGACCGGGAAACCTGGGAAATATCATGGATGATCGTTCCCGCCGCCACACGCACATCGGTCATGGCTTCGGTATTCAGCGTATCCCGGATGGAGCTGGCTGTCTGCTCAATGGCTTCATAATTATCGCCGCCTGCCTCAAGCTCCTGCACCAGGATAATGCTCTTTTCGTCGACTTCCGTGATGAAGTGTCCTTCCTCATCGGAGAACATGTTCCGCAGAACCTCCATCGACTCGGTATCCTTCTCGTGTCTCGTTTCAATAATGAAGACAACCCGGTTTCGCTCACTGACAATATGGAGCTTCTTCGCACGGTTGTAGATATCGACCAGAAGCAGGTTGTCCAGAAGAAGATTCTGGATAAAGTTTGACTTGTCAAAGCGCTCCCGGTAAGCCATCACCAGATCCTGGAGCTGACTGACACAGATGCGCCCGATCATATGGACATCCTCACCTGCCCCTCTCGCAATCAGGATATATTCTGTCTGATCCTCTTCCCCCATGACCTTGAAGAAATGATGTCCCTGAACTTCCTGACTGTCCGCCGGGGAAGACGCAAACTGCCTGACCGTAGCGGCATCGACATCCTCGCTGCCCTGCGTAGATGCCGCAACAGACCCATCCGTCCCGCGCACCGAGAAATCAATCTTCGTGATCTCCTTCAGCTTCTCGATCGACGACTTGATAATCTGATTTGAAATCATAGATATCTCCCTGCTATTAAACCATAACGCTCTTCTGTATGACTTCAGCCCGAACGGCTATATTTCCATCGTTTCTTCGAGTTTACACGGTTTTTCCTCCTGTTGCAAGCATTGCAGGATTCCCTCGCAGGACCTAATACATCACACGACATCCCTTCTCCGCACTCGATGATGAGCGGTCGCCAGGGGCTATGATATGCGGGCAGGCTTGCATCATGGCGCCTGGCTCGTCACCTTCGTAAAAAAGGGAGGCTTCCCGGATGGAAAGCCTCCCTGCCTTATCGGATATTCAACTTATCAGACAGAACCGATCAGTTTGTGATTACCTGCTCGGTCTCCTTGTCAAATACATGAATCTTGGAAGTCTCGATACCGAAGGTCACTTCGCTTCCGGTTCTTGCTTCCGTTCTCGGATTGACGCGCGCGGTCATGTTTGCGCCATTGACGGTGAAATACAGGAATACCTCTGCGCCGAGCAGCTCATAGACCTCGATCTTTGCCTTGATCGTAGAATCGCACTTTGCAACAAGCTCCGGATCATCATCCAGGTGCTCCGGACGGATACCGAGGACAACCGTCTTTCCGACATATCCACCATCTACAACCTTCTTCGCCTTCTCAGCCGGAAGGTGAACCTTTCCTGCTGCGCCAAGGTCAAGATCGCCGTTCGGAAGAACCTTTGCATCAAGGAAGTTCATCTGCGGCGATCCGATGAATCCTGCCGTGAACAGATTCGACGGCTTATTGTACAGATTCTGCGGCGTATCGACCTGCTGCACAACACCATCCTTCATGACGACGATTCTGGTACCAAGGGTCATAGCCTCCGTCTGGTCATGTGTGACATAGATGATGGTTGCACCCAGTCTCTGATGAAGCTTGGAGATCTCGGTTCTCATCTGGACACGAAGCTTTGCATCCAGGTTGGAGAGCGGCTCATCCATCAGGAAGACCTTCGGGTTACGGACAATTGCACGTCCCATTGCGACACGCTGTCTCTGTCCGCCGGAAAGAGCCTTCGGCTTTCTGTCAAGCAGCTTTTCAAGGTCAAGGATCTTTGCAGCATCTCTGACCTTTCTGTCGATTTCATCCTTCGGCACCTTTCTCAGCTTCAGAGAGAATGCCATGTTGTCATAAACGGTCATATGCGGATACAGAGCATAGCTCTGGAAGACCATTGCGATATCACGATCCTTCGGCTCGACATCATTCATGACCTTGCCGTCGATCTTCAGCGTACCGGAAGAGATTTCCTCAAGCCCTGCAATCATACGAAGCGTCGTAGACTTTCCACATCCGGATGGTCCGACGAAGATGATAAATTCCTTGTCGGCGATATCAAGATTAAAATCCTTCACAGCCTGGAATCCGTTCGGATAAACCTTGTTGATATGCTCAAGTGATAAGCTTGCCATAGATAACCTCCCACTTTCTATGAAAAACACGAATCAATGATTACCTTGTTATCCCCCGCTCAGAATACTCCCCAAGCGATGAATCCAGTATATCGCGCCTCAAATATTTTAGCTATTGACGAGTAACACAATTTTTCAACGAAGCTGTTGTGCTTCCATCCAAAGAAAACAAGTGTTCTTCCTGTCAATGTATGAATTGACGAAATAGTGCCGCATTTCATAAACAAAATGACGAATCACCGCATTTTCATATACATTGCCATCAACTCCACAGTACCGTATACTGTAAAAGTCCGGGCTTCTGAACAGACGGTTTCTCCAGAATGGCCGGCATATGAAAAAACGATTACCAGGGAGTTTTACCATGAACTATATTGTCCTTGACCTTGAATGGAATCAGTGTCCTTCAGGAAAGCGCAGAGAAGACCCAAGTCTTCCATTTGAGATCATCGAAATCGGTGCTGTCCGGATGGACGAAGATTTCCGCAGAAAGGATGAATTCCATGAGATCATCCGCCCTGTTCTGTACAAGACACTCCATCACTGCACACGCAGCGTCATTCATATGACGGAGGCAGATTTTATCGGAAAACGTTCATTTCCGGAGGTCTTTTCTGATTTTCTTGCCTGGTGCGGAGAGAACCCTGTGTTCTGCACATGGGGCCCCGGGGATCTGACAGAGCTCGAGCGGAATGTCTCCTGGCACATACGGCAGAACAATCTTCCGGAAAGCTGGCCGTTTCCGTTTCCCTTTTTCTTCCGCGATGTTCAGAAGATTTTTTCCTATGTATATGAAGACCACAAGGAACGGCGATCCCTGAAATGGGCTGTTCAGTATCTGAACCTTCCGCAGGATGAAGCCTTCCACGATGCCTTCTCCGACGCTGTCTATACAGCCGAGGTTCTCCGGAAGCTTCCCCGGCAGACGGTGGAGGAGTATACCTCCATCGATACCTACATCACGCCAAAGTGCCGCAGGGAGGAAATCTATGTCAATTACGGCACCTACCGCAAGTTTATATCAAGATCATTCAAAAACCGGGATGACGTGATGAAGGATCCTGTCGTGATCTCCACCTGCTGCCCTGTGTGCGGCAGGAAGCTCCGAAGAAAGATCCGCTGGTTCTCTGAGAATGGGAAAAATTATCTGTCCGTCGCCATCTGTCCGGAGCACGGACTAGTGAAGGGAAAGATCAGAATCCGTCAGAATACGGACGGTGAATGGTTTGTCATTAAAACCATCCGCCCGATTACGGATGAAGAATACGAAAAGGTCCGCCGCAGGAAGGAATCGGTTCAGCAGAAGCGGCGGACAAGACGTGCGGCACATAACGTTTTCACACTTCCCTGAATTCGTCCAGAAGCGTGTCGATGGAGGAAAGGAGGCTCTCGACCTTTCCGAACCAGGCATCCGGATTCTTCGGACTCTGCAGATCCTCCTCGATTTTATACAGTTCATTCCGGATCCGCTCGATATGGTGCATTCCGGATCCGCCTTCGTACAGGCGGCTGCGGGCACGTGCGTTTTCCTGGGGTGATTTCCGCTGAATACCGATCTCATGGTTCGGCTGGATGCCGATGAAGCGATATGTCACAGAAGGCGAGCTGTGATTCATCAGATCCTGAATATAGTAGATGTCTCCTGTCCTTCTGTAATACCGCCAGGCAAATGTTTTCCGCATCGTCGCCGCACAGAGCTCCGGCTGTCCTGCCTTGTTCCCAGCCTGTTTCAAGACCCGGTAGGCCTGCTCTCTGGAGAGCGGCTGCGCTGTGCGCTTACCATATCCACAGATCAGGTACCCTTCCTCGTCTTTTCCTTTGGTGAAATCATCGATCACCGTTCTCAGGTCTGCAGGGATGTAAAACGCGCGCTTTACGTCGCGTGTCCCGATTGATGACGTGATGAAGTCTTTTCCTCTGATATCCCGAATCCTCAGATTCAGAATTTCCTGTAGCTGGAGCCCTGTCCCGATCCCTACGAGAAACAGAACCAGATACTTTTGATCGATCTTTTCCAGTTCACTGCAGATGCGCTGAATTGACATCTCATCCTTGATGGGCGCTACCCATTTCATTTCCGAATCCTTTCAGAACATATTCTGCCGTTTACTGCTTCTTCATCGCCTGGCGCAGCTCCTCCTCAATCTCGGCAGTTGTCTTTTCCTCGATCTCCTGCTCCCTCTTTCTGGCCTCCTCCTGCGCCTGATGCATCTTTTTCCTCAGACGGTAATTCCGTGTGGAGCGAACCAGCAGAATCAGGATGAGGAGAAGGACAGCCAGCAGAATTGTTCCAACCGAGAGAATGATCGCTGTCTTATGCGTTTCCCAGAAACTCAGACGTCTCTGATCCAGATTCTGGACGTAGCTGCTGACATTCTGCCATACCTTTTCATTGGTCAGCTGAGCAGCCTCCTGTTTGTCGCCCGTCTCCCCCTCATCCGCCTTCAGCGTGACACTGGCACTGACTTGCCAGGCACTTGTCAGCTTCAGGTTCACCGGGCTCACCGAAACACAGCGACTCCCGACCGGCCAGCCGCCCAGTGTATAATAAACAGCTCCTTCCGTCGGCTGAATATCAGCTGGCTGTCCGCAGATTGTTCCATACTCACCAGCGAGTGTATTGGTGCCGTCGGCTCCCTTGAACGGTGCTGTCTTTACTGCAGTTTTGTCTGTCCCTGCCGGGACCGTCACCATCCCGGAGCCTTTGATGCCGGCAATCTCCTGGGAAAGCTCCGGCGATTCCAGATCCGCGCCGGCTCCAAGGTAATGAACACCCATTGCGTCCGCCAGTGTTATTTCCGCCTTCTGAGTATCTGCCTGAATGTGCGTAAACTGGTCAAATCCGTAGTTCAGAAGATCTGTTGTCTCCCGGTAATTCTGCGGTGCTCCATTGCCATGAAGAAGAACACAGACAAGCCGCTTTCCATCCTTCTCACCGAAGGTGACAAGGGTATTCCAGGCGCTCTCCGTAAAACCGGTCTTTCCACCTGTACATACGTCATCGTAATAATCGCTGTCCGTCTGAATCATCTTGTGATGATTGGCAAATACTCTGGAATCCGCCGTCATGTTGGTCGGCTTGATCTCGTACTCTTTCGTAGCAATCAGTTTTCGAAAATTTTCATTATCATAGGCTGCCGCCGCAATCAGTGCGAAATCACGCGCACAGGTGTAATGATCGTCGTTCGGCAGACCACTGGGATTTGCAAAATGGCTCACCGTGCAGCCAAGTTCCTGTGCCTTCTGATTCATCAGGTCCGCAAATGCACTGACAGACCCTGAGATATGAACTGCAAGTGCATTCGCCGCATCATTCGCAGACTCCAGCATCAGCGCATACAGCGCATCCCGGACGGATATCTGTTCCCCCTCCTGCAGGGCGATATTGGACGCATTGTCATCCAGGTCATAGACAGCCGACGTGCAGGTGATCGTATCATCCAGACTCGCATGCTCGAGCGTCAGGAGTGCCGTCAGAATCTTCGTAATAGAAGCAGGATAAAGCTTTCTCTGTATGTTTTTGGCATACACAATCGCACCCGTATCCAGATCCATGACAATACCGGCTGAAGCCTGGATGGCCTCACCCTGAGGCCAGCCTGAGATATCATTGGTCTGGACCGGCTCATAGTACTCATCCGGAATAAATTCCTCCTCCGAACTGTCCTGGCTGTCTCCGCTGTCGTCGCTGATGACCGTGTCCGAAGACCCATCAGAAACAGCATCCTGAGGTGTCTGATCGTCTGTAACATCCGAAGCTGCATTGTCATCCGTCACAACGGCGGTATCTTCTGCGTATGCCAATCCGGCTGTTCCGGATCCCGCTGCCAGTATGACGGAAAGAACGAAGACTGTAATCTGCTTGATCCACTTTGCTTTCATGAATATCCCCTTACGAATCAGATGAGCCCACAAACCGCTTTACAATATACGCGTTTGCCTCTCTCTCCTCATGGTCGTCGAGCGGCTGAAGCGTCCCCTTGTATCCCCGCCTTCTCAGCGCCCGCAGCAGCAGATCATCGCAGACATGCGGGTTCTTCGGCAGCAGAGGCCCGTGAAGATAGGTTCCGATCACATTGCGGTATATGACACCCTCCTCATGGTCTTTGCCATTGTTGCCATAGCCGATGACGACCTTTCCGAACGGCTCGACACCCTCCCCCAGATGTGTCCTGCCGCCATGGTTTTCAAACCCGACAACCGGATACAGATAACGGTCATTCTTGAGAACAATATTGGATATCAGCCTCGGGGACCCCTGCTCTGTATACAGGTCTGCCAGGTGCAGTCCCTCCATCTTCCCCTCCGGTGTGTTGTAATAATGGCCAAGCAGCTGATACCCGCCGCAGACTGCAATTGTCGTCCCGCCGTCTTCGACGTAATCTCTGAAATCCTTCTGAATCTGCTGGAGCTTTCTGCAGACAATCATCTGTTCCCGGTCAGATCCGCCTCCGAGCAGAACGATGTCCAGATCCGAGAAATCAACCCTGTCATCGATACAGAACCGCCGGACCTCCACATCAAAGCCGCGCCAGACAAGGCGCATCTTCAGACACTGTATATTCCCTCTGTCCCCGTACAGGTTCAGAAGATCAGGATACAGGTGGCCGATTGTAAGCTTCATCTTGCACCCTCCTTTCGGCCTTCCATTTCCCCGAGCATTTTATGCGTACTGTACAGTGCCGTGTAGTTGACCAGTACATACAGATTCCCGCAGCCGTCCTTCAGCCGCTTTTCGATGGCTGTCCGCACATCCGTCTCAAGATCGGCATGGATTCCGACATACTTCAGACGGAGCCGCATATCCTGACATCTCAGACCGGAGACGGTAATGGAACGTATGCTCTGATCCGCAAACCGGTCGAAATCGACATCCCACAGCCAGGAGATATCCGTCCCATCCTGTGCGTTGTCGTTGATGACAATGATCAGATCCTTCGGACTCTCATCCTCCATGACGGAAGATATATTCTGGTTGAAGCCGGCAGGATTCTTCGCCAGGTTCAGCAGAACCGTCGCCTCTCCGATCTGGAACAGCTCGTTCCGTCCGAACTCCGGTCTGTACTTTTTCAGCATCTCATCAAAGTGATCCGTCTTCAAGCCGCAGGTTTTGACCGCCGCATAGCAGGCCAGAATATTGTAAATGTTGTAAAAGCCTCTGTAGGAAGCCTCTATATGACGCAGCGGCACCTGACCTTCCCCCGCCGCACGCTGCGCAACGTCAAAGGAAAGACCTCCCTTCAGGCTGATGTGGCAGGCGTCAAAGTCCACATCCGGCCGCCTGAATCCGCATTGCGGGCAATGGTAGATGCCCAGCTGACTAAAATGATAGAAGTCATAGACCATGCGATGTCCGCATTTCTTGCAGAACTGACCTTCCCGGATCTCATGGTCATTCTCTCTGTGAAAAACCTGCTCGGAAATGCCGTACGTCACAACCTTGTGACCGCTTTCAAGCGCCAGATAACTGCTCAACGAGTCGTCAGCATTGACGATGATGGTCATATCCGGTGCCATGTCCATGGCTTCCTTCAGAAGGTTCATCGTGATGTCGATCTCTCCGTAGCGGTCCAGCTGGTCGCGAAACAGATTCGTCAGCACCATATAATCCGGCTTCATATGAGGAAAAACCCGCTTTGCCGAGGCTTCATCGACTTCAATGACGGCATTGTCTGCATCCAGCTTTCCCGATACATTCGAAGCCAGCACAAATGCAGCCGCCACGCCCATCAGCATGTTGGATCCAGTGTGATTGCAGACGACCCTTCTCCCCTCCGCCTCATATGCAGAACAGATCAGATTATTCGTCGTCGTCTTGCCATTCGTCCCGCAGGTGACAATGATCTCACCCCGCACCTGGGCGGACAGCTTCTTCAATATGTCCGGGTCGATCCTCATGGCCAGCTTCCCGGCCATTGTAACCCCTTGTTTTCCAGCGACCTTGCAGGCAAAGCTCAGAAGCTTTGCGGATGCGATCGCGAGCGATGTGCGAAATCCCATAGCACTCCTCCGGCGCCTGGTTCACTGCTGACCGGAGGTTTCATTCTTTTCTCCGGACTGATACCACGAGGCCACCTTCTCAGACAGATCTCTGATCTGTGCCTGCGCCTGCTCATTTTCTCCATTCAGATCATTGGACAATGCAACGAGGATATAGCCGGGCGACGTCTTTTCATCTTCTGTCTCCGGAGCAAATACAATCGCAGAGTCATTCTCGATGCACCCGAGCCCGTACCCGTCTGGCATCTCTCCCGTCTTGTTTCCGGAAGAATAGCCCTCCGGAAGACCAGCCGGGATCTTGGATGTCAGCGTCTGTTTCTTCAGGATATCGAGCATCTTTCCGGAAGCCTCCTCGTTCACAAGCCTCCCCTCATACAGGTCCATGTAAAACTTTCTCACATCTGAAGCAGATGTGTAATTGTCACCCTCGGAAAGATCTGAGGCCATAAACCTTCTGCCAAGTGAAGTGTTTGTATAACCTTCCTCCCTGCAGAACTGGTTCAATCGCTTCTTTCCTGTGTCGAAATCTCCCTGCCCAAGTGCCTCAACCAGCCGGTTTGCAGCATTGTTATCGCTGACCGTGATCATTTTCTCAATCACATCCCTCAGCTGACCGCTGTAGCTTTCCCCGAAATTGATGACCGGATCGGTTTTCTCCGGATAGCATATATATTGGTAAACCGCGCCCATAATGAAAAGCTTGATGACGCTGGCGGACTGCATCTTCTCGTTTTCTCTGTATCCGTATGTGTCTTTGCCGTTCAGATCCTCATATGCGAGCGCCCATTTTTCACCGGAAGTCTCCCGTTTCTGAATGGCATCCATCACTGATGAGAACGGGCCGGACGTCTCGCCTTCCCGGCTCTCTGTCTCCTCCGGAAGCATTCCATGCTTATGCTCCGTTTCACTTTGATCGGGTATCCTGGTATCGCCACTTTCCTGGATGATCTCGCTGACCTCAGACTCACTTTCCGGACTTTCCACCAGCTCATTGTCCGGGTTATACTCTGTCTCTGTTCCGGACTCCGTTCCGATTTCTGTCTGCCAGGTATCTGTAAACAGCGCATCTGCCGCTGTCTCTGACTGATCATAATCTGATCCTGCAGAGCGTTCTTTCACCCTGTCACAGGATGAAAGCATTGCCACACTCAACAGAAGAAAGCCCGCGGTCACCCATTTTTCTCTCATTGATGCCCTCCCTTGATTCTGGACATCCGGGAGTTTGTCCGGTTATTCTTCGGAATTCCCGGATTCACCGGACTGTGACTCCTCCATGGACTCCGTCTCATCCTTCGAGGTCTCCCGCACTTTTGCAACCGACACGACCTGTTCGTCATCTCCAAGATTCATCAGCTTCACGCCGGATGTGATTCTTCCAAGAATGGATATGTCGCTGCAGCTCATTCTGATGATGACACCATCCGAATTGATCATCATGATCTCATCATCTGTATCTACCGCCATCGCAGCTACGACATCTCCTGTTTTGCCGGTAATCTTATAGCACTTGACACCCTTTCCGCCGCGAATCTGCGGGGAGAATTCATTGATGTCCGTCAGCTTTCCCATTCCCTTGCCAGAGACGGTCAGCATATACGGTGCCTCCGATGCCGTGAGCATCCCGACCACTTCATCTCCATCCTGAAGGGTAATACCGCGAACGCCCATCGATACCCTTCCGGTCAGGCGCGCATCCCCTTCCTGGAAACGGATGCAGGCTCCATATTTCGTCACCAGCAGAATATCCTGGCGGTTATCAGTCGCCATAACGTTGATCAGCTCGTCATCATCTCTCAGAATGACTGCCGTCAGACCATTCTTCCGGACATTGCTGTACTCAGAGACGGATGTTCGCTTGATGATACCCTTTCTGGTCGCCATCACAAGCGTGGCGTCCGGACCGACCTCTTCATCGGAGCCGACCGGGATAACAGCCGATACCTTCTCCTCCGGCTGGAGCTGAAGCAGATTGATGATCGCAGTTCCCCTTGCGGTTCTTCCCGCCTCCGGAATCTCGTAGGTCTTCAGACGGAAGACACGCCCCTTGTTCGTAAAGAACATCAGGTCTGCGTGTGTATCGGTCATCAGGAGCTGATCAATGTAGTCATCCTTCAGCGTCTCGATGCCCTTGATTCCTCTTCCGCCCCTGTTCTGACTTCGGAAGTTGTCATTACTCATCCGCTTGATATAGCCCAGCTTCGTCATCGTGATGACAACATCCCGGCGTTCGATCAAATCCTCGATGCCCATGTCATCCGGGGCGAAGCCAATCTTTGTTCTTCTTTCATCCCCGAATTTCTCGGAGATCTCCAGCAGTTCTCTTCTGATCACACCGAGCAGTTCCTTCTTATCGGCCAGGATCGCCGTCAGCCGCTCAATCAGCTTCATCAGGGAAGCATACTCTTCCTCAATCTTGCTTCTTTCCAGACCTGTCAGCGTCCGCAGACGCATATCCACAATCGCCTGTGCCTGGACATCATCCAGACCAAACCGCTTCATCAATTCCGCCTTCGCAAGCGCGACGCTCTCACTTCCGCGGATGATCCGGATCACTTCATCGATATTGTCGAGCGCAATCAGCAGGCCTTTCAGGATATGAGCCCGCTCCTTTGCCTTGTTCAGATCATACTTCGTCCTTCTGGTGACGACATCCTCCTGGTGTTTCAGATAATACTGAAGGATCTCGACAAGGTTCAGCACCTTCGGCTTGCCGTCCACAAGCGCAAGCATGATGACACCGAATGTATCCTGAAGCTGTGTATGCATGTACAGCCTGTTCAGGACAACATTCGGATTGGCATCCTTGCGGATATCAATTGAAATCCGCATTCCCTCCCGGGAAGACTCATCTGTGATACCGGTAATTCCATCGATCCGTTTGTCCCGGACAAGCTCCGCGATCTTCTCGATCAGGCGCGCCTTGTTCACAAGATACGGGAGCTCCGTGACGATGATCTTGCTCTTTCCGCTCGGCATCGTCTCGATATTTGTGATTGCGCGCACAATGATCTTGCCCCGGCCTGTCCGGTAAGCCTCGCTGATTCCTCTTGTCCCGAGGATTTCCGCCCCTGTCGGAAAATCAGGCCCCTTGATGATCTTCATCACTTCATCGATGGAGGTCTCACGGTCCTCCTCCACACGATTATCGATCATCTTTACGCAGGCACCAATCACTTCTTTCAGATTGTGCGGCGGGATATTCGTCGCCATACCGACGGCGATACCGGTGGTGCCATTCACCAGAAGATTCGGAAAACGGGCAGGCAGAATCGTCGGCTCCTTCTCCGTCTCATCGAAGTTCGGCACAAAGTCGACCGTATCCTTGTTGATATCAGCCAGCATCTGCATCGAGATCTTCGAGAGCCGTGCCTCTGTATACCGCATGGCTGCCGCGCCGTCTCCGTCCACAGATCCGAAGTTTCCGTGACCGTCCACCAGCGGATACCGCATGGACCACTCCTGTGCCATGTTGACCAGGGCTCCGTAGATCGAGGAATCCCCGTGCGGATGGAATTTACCCATTGTATCACCGACGATACGCGCGCACTTTCTGTGTGGCTTGTCGGGTCCGTTGTTCAGCTCGATCATCGCATACAGGATACGCCGCTGCACAGGTTTCAGACCGTCCCTCACGTCCGGAAGCGCCCTGGAGGCAATGACCGACATCGAATACATGATGTAGGACTCCTCCATCGTCTTCTGAAGATCCACTTCCCTGATCTGGTCGAATACTTTCTCGTCCATGCTATCTCCCTGCTTCTATCTCTTATACGTCCAGATTACCGACGCGCTTTGCATTTTCCTCGATAAACTCCCGCCTGGGTTCGACCTGGTCGCCCATCAGGGTTGTAAATGTCACATCCACAGAGGACTCATCGTCATCGTCCATTGATACCTGCTTGAGAATGCGCTTTGACGGATCCATTGTGGTCTCCCACAGCTGCTCCGGATCCATCTCTCCCAGCCCCTTGTAACGCTGAATCTTGTTGTTCTGGTCGCGTCCGACCTGACTGATAATGTCCGCCAGCTCCTCGTCCGTGTAGGCATACCAAACCTTCTGGTTTTTCTCGAGCTTGTACAGCGGAGGCGTTGCCAGGTAGACATGCCCCTGTTTGATCAGCTCCGGCATGAAGCGGTAGAAGAAGGTCAGCAGAAGCGTCGCGATATGGGCTCCGTCGACATCGGCATCGGTCATGATGATAATCCGGTCATAGCGAAGCTTTGTGATATCAAAATCCTCATGGATTCCGCAGCCAAATGCTGTAATCATCGCCTTGATCTCGGCATTGCCCAGGACACGGTCCAGCCTTGCCTTCTCGACGTTGAGGATCTTTCCTCTGAGCGGAAGGATGGCCTGCGTCGCACGCGCACGCGCTGTCTTTGCGGAGCCTCCTGCGGAATCTCCCTCAACCAGAAAGATCTCACAGTTCTTCGGATCCTTGTCCGTACAGTCCGCAAGCTTACCCGGGAGAGACATCCCGTCGAGTGCAGACTTTCTCCTCGTCAGGTCCCGCGCCTTCCTGGCCGCGTCCCTGGCTCTCTGCGCCATCACAGACTTCTCGACAATGAGCTTTCCGACCTGCGGATGCTGCTCCAGGTAGATGGAAAGCTTCTCTGAAAGAAGACTTTCAACCGCCCCTCTTGCCTCGGAATTGCCAAGCTTCTGCTTGGTCTGCCCTTCAAACTGCGGCTCTGAAATCTTGATGGAAATAACCGCCGTCAGCCCTTCCCGAATGTCATCTCCGGTCAGATTCTCCGCATTGTCCTTGAGCAGCTTCATGGAGCGCGCATAATCGTTGAACGTCTTGGTCAGCGCGTTCCTGAAACCTGTCATATGTGTGCCACCTTCCGGCGTGATGATATTGTTGACAAATGAATAGACCGATTCGTTGTACCCGTCATTGTGCTGGAAGGCAACCTCGACATAGACGCCATCCTTCATGCCCTCGCAGTCAATGACATCCGGGTAAAGCGGCGTCTTTCCCTTGTTCAGGTACTGAACAAACTCACGGATTCCGCCCTCATAATGAAAAGACCGCTCCTTCGGCGGATTCTCGCGCTCATCCGTGAGCGTAATACGAAGTCCCTTTGTCAGGAATGCAACCTCCCGAAGTCTCTGCTTGAGCGTGTCAAAATCAAAGACTGTTGTCTCGAAGACCTCCTTGTCCGGAAGAAAGGTAACCTTCGTTCCTCTCTTGTCCGGCTCGCACTCGCCCACAACCTTCAGGTCGCTGACAGCTCTTCCCCTCTCGTACCGCTGGTAATAGACCCTGCCTTCATGGCAGACCTCCACCTCGAGATACGTGGAAAGCGCATTCACAACGGATGCTCCGACACCGTGGAGACCGCCGGATACCTTGTATCCGCCGCCACCGAACTTCCCGCCGGCATGAAGCACCGTGAAGACAACCTCCACAGCCGGCTTGCCGGTCTTCGAATTGATCCCGACCGGGATGCCGCGTCCGTCATCCGTCACCGTGACCGAATTGTCCGGATGGATGATGACGCGGATATGCGTACAGTAGCCGGCAAGCGCCTCATCGACCGAATTGTCCACAATCTCATAGACAAGGTGATGCAGGCCTCTCGCCGAAGTCGAACCAATGTACATCCCAGGCCTCTTTCTGACTGCCTCAAGTCCTTCCAGGATCTGGATCTGGTCCGCCCCGTACTCACCGGTCACTTCCGTATCTTCTGTTCCCATTCCATCCTCCGTACGTACGAAACCTGCCCGTCTGAGACGGGCAGACAGTGATTCTGATACAGCCGTCTGCACAGCCGAAAAAGCCGTTTTATGCCAGGCTCGTGCAGCGGCGTCTGAAAGCCTTTTATAAACTATTATAACACAGGATCGGGAATATTTGACGGTTCCGGCTGCACATGCCCGCCCTGAACGTGGAATCGCTTGTCGATGTGAAAGCCGGAACGGACATACTCCTCGATTCCGGTACATGTGATGAAGGTCTGGATATCGCCGATCGACTCCAGAAGCGCCTGCTGTCTGCCCGCGTCGAGTTCCGACAGAACATCATCCAGAAGAAGTACAGGAGAATCCCCTGCCTTTTTCTTCACCAGCTCAATTTCAGCCAGCTTCAGAGAGAGTGCCGCACTCCTCTGCTGTCCCTGAGATCCGTAATGTCTCAGATCCACCTCATCGGACAGAAATACAAGGTCATCCCTGTGCGGCCCTGTCATCGTGCTGCAGAGATAAAGATCTCGCTGTCTGCCGTCCTCAAGCGCCGACGCATATGCATCCGCCTCCACATTCTTCTCATAGCGGACGCTCAGATGCTCTCTTCCTCCGCTGAGCTTCTCGTGAATCGGCCGGATGATCTCATTGAGCATCTGTACGAAGGATTCTCTGATACGGATAATCATACTGCCGTACCGGACCAGCTGCTCATCCCACACATCCAGTGTCTCCATGTCCCGCCTGTCCGTGGAAAGCGTCTTCAGAAGCTTTCCGCGCTGTTCCAGTACCTTGTTGTAGGACGTGAGGGCAGAGACATATACCTTGTCAAGCTGGCAGAGCTCCATATCCAGAAAACGGCGGCGTCCGGCCGGCCCATCCTTGATGATCGACAGATCCTCCGGAGAAAAGAGGATGAAATGTCCGAGTCCGATGAGTTCGGCTGCCCGTCTGACAGGAACCATGTTGACGGCGATTCCTTTCGCCCTGCCGGCCCTGAGGAGCAGATCGACGCGCCAGGAGACATCTCCCTTCCTCATCATCATCTGAAGATGGGATTCATTCTCCCCGAACCGGATCATTTCCCGGTCTTTGGATGTCCGGTGAGACTTCGTCGTTCCGCAGACATAGACCGCCTCCAGGATGTTGGTCTTCCCCTGCGCATTCTCACCGTAGAACAAATTCGTCCCTGGAGAAAATTCCAGAGAAAGCTCCTCATAATTTCTGAAATTCTGCAGCTTCAGAGAATCAATTTTCATCAGCGGACCCTGATCTCCTCACCGCCGAAGGCAACCACATCGCCTGCGTGGATCTTCTTTCCTCTCATCGCGCAGACTTCCCCATTCACGGAGGCCTTTCCTTCCTCGATGGCGTATTTTGCTTCCACGCCGGAATCCACCAGACCTGCCGCCTTCAGAAGCTGGCCAAGCTTGATGAAATCCTCCTCGCCGTGCAGTTGAAACTCTCTCATATGGCACCTCCTGCGCCGCTCTCAGAGCGCTGATTCTATTCCGCCGCCTGGCAGATTCTGACAGATCCAGCCGCTGACTTATGCCACAAAGTTGACCGGAAGAATCAGGTAAACATACGACTGCTGCTCATCCCGGATGAAGCATGGGGACTTCGAGTTGAGGAAATAGATAGTAATCTCATCGTCCCGGATGACATTCAGGGCATCTGCGACAAACTTCGGATTGAAGCCGATCATCAGATCCTTTCCCTCCTTTGTGATCTGGATGTCGTCACTCATCGATCCTCTTGCCGGAGAGTTGATCTTCAGATTCATGTCCCGGTCTGCAATCGAGACAACCAGCGGACGCTTCTCTGATTCACTCGTAAACAGCATTGCACGGCTGACGGATGCCGCAAGATCCGCCTTCCGGACCGTAATCTTTGTGTCGAAGTCATTGGACAGCATCTGGTCAATCCGGAAATAAGTTCCTTCGATCAATCTCGATACGACAATGGTTCCCTCCAGATCGAACAGAACCTCATTCTTTGTAAAATAAATATGGACCTTGTCCTCCTCCTCGCCGCTCATGATCTTCTGAAGATCGGACAAGGTCTTTCCCGGGATGATAACCTTGAAGGTCGGAACCACCTCGTCCAGCTTCATCCGCCTGATTGCGATGCGGTGCCCGTCCAGACAGACCATACGGATCTCATTCTCGTTGGTCTCAAGCAGAGCGCCGGTCATCAGCTTGTTTGCATCGTTGACCGCGATCGAGAAGATCGTCTGCTCGATCATCTCCCGGAGTGCGAACTGGCTCATGACAACCGGATTCTCCCGGTCAATGGACGGAAGTGAAGCAAACTCGGTCCCGTCCTTTCCGACAATCCGAAGCTCGGTGTTCTCGCATGTAATCCGGATCTGAAGATTGCTGTCCGTCGTGATCGTCACCTCGCTGTTTGGAAGCTTGGAAACAATGTCTGAAAACAGCTTCGCGTCAATGCAGATCAGACCCCTCTCATCGATCTCCCCGGAAACGACGGTCTCAATGCCTAGCTCCGTATCGGTTGCCGTAAACTTGATCTGATCAACCGTCGCATCGATCAGAATGCAGGTCAGAATGTCCATCGTTGTCTTGCCGGGGATCGCACTCATAACGGTCCGGATCGCTCTTTGAAGCTCTGTCTTCTGTGCTCTGATTATCATATCTGCATCTCCCTTATGATGATATCTGTTGACTGTATCTGCATCCCCTCTGTCCTGCACGGTCAGACACCGGCTTCAAAGGAAGCAGTAAAAAGAAAAATCATCAGTACCCTTATTATAGCGCTGTGGATATGTGGAAAACTCCTGAAAATGCTTATTATTCGCGGATTTCAGGAGGCAAATCTGTGTGAAGAACTGTCTTCAGTCATCCACAATGCGTCCGGATGATCCTGATTTTATCCACCCGGATTGATTTTACGCTTCAGGACATCGATTGTTCTCTGCATGTCAGGATACTGAGACATCTCGTCCTCAACAGCTGTGATACCGTGCATGACGGTCGAATGGTCCCTTGCCAGCACCTTTCCGATGGATTTATACGGAAGATCCAGCATCTCCCTGCAGAGATACATCACAATCTGACGCGGCTGTGCGATCTCGGCATTGCGCTTTTTTGACAGAATATCGGCTCTTGTGATCCCGAAGTGCTCCGAGACGATATCGATGATTGTATCGGCTGTAATCGGCTGTCCCTCCTCCGGGGATATGAGATCCCGCAGGGCATCCTTTGCCAGCTGAATATCGATCGGCCGCCCGTGATCGAGACGGCTGAAGGCAATCAGCTTGATCAGCGCCCCCTCCAGCTCACGGATATTGGACTTGATGTTGGTTGCAATGTACTGCAGAACCTCATTGTCCACCTGGTACCCTTCTGTTTCCGCCTTCTTCTGCAGAATGGCCATCCGGGTCTCGTAATCCGGTTTTTTCACATCTGCCTGAAGTCCCCAGGCAAGACGGTTCTTCAGCCGGTCATCAAGCGCGTCGAATTCCTTCGGAGGTCTGTCCGAGGAAATGATGATCTGCTTGCTCTGATCGAACAGGTCGTTGAACGTATGGAAAAATTCGTTCTGTGTTGCATCCTTTCCGATGATGAACTGAATATCATCGATCAGGAGAACATCGATGTTGCGGTACTTGTGGCGGAACGCATTGAGCATGCTCACGTTGTTGGAATTCTTGAGTGCGGAGATCAGCTCATTGGTAAAGACCTCGGAGGAAACATAGCGCACGATCTTGTCCGGCTGTGTCGTGATGATGTGATGCGCGATCGAATGCATCAGGTGTGTCTTTCCGAGACCGGAACCTCCATATATAAAGAAGGGATTGTACACCTTACCCGGAGCTTCCGCGATTGCGACAGCGGCTGCGTAGGCAAAACGGTTGTTTTCGCCTACGACAAAGGTATCGAAGGTGTAGCGCGGGTTGAGTCCCGCCTCCTCAAGCGCAAGCCTGGCCTTCGGGGAAATCTCCTCCTCCGTTTCCTTCTTCTTTGCCTGGTTGGCTGTCCGCAGCCGGTTCTCACGCGCCTGCTCGGGCGTGATATATTCCAGCTCGTACTCCACACCCGTCATCTCCGCAATCGCGACCTTCAGCTGGATGGTATACTTCTTCTGAATATACTCGATTGCCATCTGCCCGTTCGGGACAAGGATGCTGATCGTGTTTCCTTCAATCTGAAAGATGGTCAGCGGCTTCAGCCATGCCTTGAACGCGACGTCAGAGACTTCATATTCCTGATGGACATTCTCCAGAATGTCCGCCCATTTTTCTTCAACAACTTCCATAAGAAATAACCTGCACTTTTCATACGATGCGGAAAAATGTCAAAATTTGACACGAATAGGTAAAGTTTACTTGAAAGCGGTGTTTTTTTCAACAGCAGGAAGGAGGGGGGTGTGGATAACTTCATTTTCGGGATGTGGATGCAGGAAACCGTGTTTTACGGGACTTCTGGTCAGAAATCAAGAAAAATGCACCTGTGGACACACAGTTGTCCACCGTGCTTTTTGAAGATATCCACATAAAAAGGTGGATAAGTTTTCCGCTTGACGGAGCATTCGCTTCTGCATATAATTATAGCGATGTTTTCTCGATTAACTGTGTATGGACTGTTTCCCTATAGCAGAAAAGAATATGAGAGAATAGACCGGCAGCTGTTGAAGCAGCCGGGAATCGGGAGCAAAGGGGGTGTTTGAACCATGGCAAAGATGACATTTCAGCCGCATAAGAAGCAGTATCACAGAGTCCACGGGTTCCGCGCCAGAATGGCGACAAAGGGCGGAAGAAAGGTTCTGGCTGCAAGAAGAGCAAAGGGAAGAAAAGCTCTTACCGTCTGATGCGGATATTGAACTTAGCAGGGAATTATGAGGAGAGAGTTTCGGAGATGCTTCGAAGCTCTTTCTTCATATTATGCAGGGTGCAGCCCCGTCTGAATGGCGGGCGATTTGGCAGA
>Ga0256405_10005869_pt1 | contig 20477 bp, 20 predicted proteins | sample RumenRJG_02DNA_FD_189096 | JGI IMG/M metagenome (GOLD analysis project Ga0256405, IMG submission 189096) | Bovine rumen microbial communities from Lethbridge, Alberta, Canada - RJG_02 | ecosystem: Host-associated > Mammals > Digestive system > Stomach > Rumen | place: Canada: Alberta... | reverse complement strand
GATCTTCGTGCGCACAGTGTAACTCAGCAAGAAGGCTCTGTTTCTGAAAAAGAAACTCCCTCAAATATAACGACACCACAACAATATACCGCCGAGGAATTTATGGACAGGTATAATGAATTGGCTTCAAATTATGGCAGCGTAATTAATTCCTTTGATTTTTCTAAGGCAACAAAAGGACAAGAAGATGGATTGCTGTATTTTGAAATCCTCAATGACGAACATGATAAAGCAATACATTTAGGTACAGAAAGTAATGATTATACAGGTAACATTCATTGGGTCAATATTCAATACTTAATTCCTGAAGGTCAGGACTCGATATATCCTTCGGAAGTTGCAAATGTAATTACAGTATTTTTCCCGGAAATGACATTTTATGATGCTTCTCAAATCTGTGAAAAAGCAATTGGTCATGAGGACTTTACAGATCCATCGATATCAGGTTTAATACTTGACTATCAAAAAGATGAAGCAAATAACCTGGAGTTTTGGTCTATATTAATGTCTGACACAGATACTAACAATACAGAAATCAGTAAGTCATCGGAAACATCTTCTGATAACGAAACTTCTGATAATGATTATTCATCAGAATTGGAACAGCTTGAACAAGAACGAATAAATACACTAAACGAACTAAAGACAAGTGCAGACAAAATGCTGCACGAAAGCTACAATAAAAATGATTATGAAGCTGTACAACAAAAAGAAATAGAAAGCATTATCAATAAATATATGGAGCAGATAAATAATGCAACTGTAGCTAACGACGTCAACAAGCTTTATGCTGCTGCTATTAATGAAGTAAATAATGTAAAAACAAAGAAACAGCTTGCAGGAAAATCCAGTCAAGCTGCTCCGGTAAAACTTTATGCGGATAAGCTGTTCGATTATAATGGTGCGACCTATTATACCCCATCGTTCAGCGGAAAGGGCGATACAGGTAATCTTGATTTTTCTGCACTCGGAAACAAATACAAAGCTTTGACGTTGCCTGATATGTACGACAGTTACGGCAGACAAGTCGATATTGATTCATTTATTATAGTAGGTGATGTTGTTTATTTCACCGACCAGGAAGCCGGTTCTGTATCTCCGCTGCCTGCAAAGCTTTATATGATGAATCTGGATGGTTCAGCTTGTATGCTGATCGCAGAGGATGTTGATGTCAGATTCTACTGTGAAGGTAATATTATCTATTTTGCATCCTGCTATTCGTCTGATGATTCTTATACATACAGCATATCTTCCGGAGAGAAAAAATACATCGGCAAACGCATATCGTTAGACAATTCTGATATGATTTTCTACAGCAATGATAGGGTCGAATACAATGGTGGTATCTACTATAAAGAAAACTTAGTATACTACCGTGAGGATAAGGCAACAGGCAGTGTACAAGTTGTCGGGCATAGCGTTGGCGGCGGTCAACAATAATCATCAGTTCAATCTCTAAAGAACCGAAAATATCTCCCTCCAAGTCATTAAAATACTTGAAGGGAGATAAATGCTTTTATAACCTTTTATATTTTTGATTTTTTGGGCGTAAATTGGGCGTAACAGGCGTAAAATTTTCGATTTTTAACACCCGCAAGCCATGTTAAAGATTCACACATTTTTATTGATAAAATCGTCCAACTCCTGATCTGAAGCCACTTTCAGGTCATCATCAGAATCAGAATTTTTTTCTTTTTTGGTCTTTACTGGAGCCTTAGGAGCGTCTAAGCTCTTCATTGTCGGGATTGCCAAGGTCGCCGTTTTGTAAGTTCCCAAAAGTTCCTAAGTCCTGTTATTTTCAAGGTTTAAAATCCTTCGATTTTTTATAACCTGACACAACTTATTATATTGCTTGTTCAAAACGGTGTAATTTTTGGTGTAAATGGTGTATGCGGTGAAAACGAGATGTCTTTTATTGCTCTGGAATCAAGTACGTTTCAAGAGTTTGAAACTCTGATTTTTTCAATGCCTTTGTCGCATCGGTATAGATATTCATAGTCGTGGATATGTCCTTGTGTCCCAATGTGTCTTGAATCACCTTGATGTTTATTCCAGCTTCACACATACGAGTTGTAAATGTGTGTCGTAATGAGTGACAACTGAAATGAGGTATCCTCTCCTTTACCTATATTATATAGGATACAGAAGAAAATCGAAGTTTGCGATTCGTTTCAGGGCATAAAAAACAGGCAACCTCATATAAGGCTGCCTGCGATAGTAATGAGTAATGCTGTTAATCAGAATTTAGTTTACGGACTCAGACAATAGCTCATCAATAGTCTTTCCAATAAGAGTTAAACCTGTTACATCATATACTTTACATTTGTTATCCCTGTATTCTGCAAGGAAGCCTTGCTCGTTGTCATAAATAATTTCTTTCCCATACCACGGTTTCTTACTCTGAGGCGTCAATTCCAAATATATGATCTTACCATCTGCCGAAAAAGTTAAAATCGTATGATATTTATTATTTTCCAAATTGTGTAGAATCCAGATTTTACTGGGAACATTATGTTCATCAAGAAAAGATTTCATCAAAACAACAATATCATTACAAGTACCTATCTTTTCTCTCATAGTATCATTTGGATCCTGAATACGATAAACTGTTGAAAGCACATGAAAAAAATCATCGTCAAATCCATTTGACATATTCGGTTTATACTTTATACCATTCAAACAGAATCCATATTCATAATTGTTGTTAAGTAATTCCTTTTTCAAAAGCACACATATTTCATTTATATGCATTATCGTTTCTCCTGTATAATCTTAATTTATCTTTCTGTGATTATATCATTTCAGCCTGATTTTGTCTATCCGTCAAATAAAAAAGACCTTGATGAAAACGAATCCATCAAGGTCATATACATTAAAATATGCGATTGTTTATTATAGTTTTATTTGTTTTTATTTCTTACGGTTTTGACCACAAATATAATCAAGTACATAACAACGCCAATGCCGAGCGGGTATAAAATGTGATATGATGAGGAAAACCGGTATCCGCTTCCGTTTATCCATGTTTTCCAGATGAAATCAAACAGATTCCACAGTCCGATACATATAGCGACAAACAAAACGCCGCCTAACACTGTTTTAATGGGCTTATTCATTTTTTGCACCTCCTTTACTTATAAATCAAAAAATATGCGATTGATTTCGCTCTGCACAACTTTCTGCACCATTTGGCGTAAATGGCGTAAGTTTATCGTTTCGATACTCTCAAAAACCGCATAGATAAGCCATTTTTGAGTTGTTACTTATCCAAAGATTTCATCGTCGGGAGCTTATTTCTGCATATATGTAACGCTTTATAAGCTGATTTTTGCCTATAAAACGGAGTTCTCGTATTGACTGCGATACTATTAACTTTTACTTTTCTTTGTAATTGGTCGTAAATCAGTCGTAAGTTGGTCGTAAGTTTTAAGCATCGTTTTCCTGTTCTTCTTTCAGTGCGTTGAAGTAATCCTCAAAGTTGATAAGCTCAGACTTTTTCAGTTCCTTCGTAGCGTCTGCGTAAATCTGCAAGGTGGTCTCCGCATCAGCGTGACCGAGTATATCCTGCATAGCCTTGATATTTACGCCTGCTTCACACATTCTTGTTGTAAAGGTATGCCTGAGTGTGTGGTTGCTGATTTTCGGGAGCAGAACAGGATCCTTCTTGCCTGTATCCAAGACTTTATAATTGCAGTCCCTGACGATACGGCGGAGTGCCTTATTCAATGTGCTTTGGTTCTGCGTATTGCCGAAACGATTGATAAAGATGAAGTCTGTATATCCATCCACAACGGCATTGCAGGAAAGCTCAGCTTCCTCCTGATACTCTTTTTCCTTGATAAAGGCTTCCCTTACCTTCGGGAGCATAGGTATCGTTCTTTCGCCTGCTTTAGTCTTTGGCGTGTTGATCGCAAATCCGCACTTCTCAGCACCGCCTCTGTCAAAGTAAACAAGCGTGTGATTTACGCTGATCGTACCTTCTTCAAAATCAATATCCTGCCAGCGAAGTCCTGTAACTTCTCCGACTCTCATTCCTGTGTAGAGCATGACCGTAAAGATCGGATACCATCTGTGATACTGACCTTGCTTTGAAAGAAAGCTCTCAAGCAGTCTTTGTTCCGGTATGGTCAATGCCTTTTTCTTTTCGGTATCGTTATTATGGGCTTTCTTCAATTCCTTCAAAGCGTTATCCGCAGGATTGTAACGCAGATATTCGTCCTCTACACCTAATTCCAGAACCTGATGAAGAACTGTATGGATACTGTCTATTGTGCCTGCTTTCAGGTGCTGTGCGTCTGCAAGATGATTATAGAAAGCTCTGACATCCGAACGCTTCAAATCAATTATATGTATCTTGCCGAAGCTCGGCTCAACATACTGCGTATATGAATACTTGTAACACTGAAACGTATTCGCCTTCAAACCCTACTTCAACTGTACCCAACGATGATACAAGTCGTTGATCGTCAGATCGTTTTTATCCGCTCTGATACCGTCCAGAGCATCACGCAGCACATCGTTTTCTTTTTCCCTTAACTCATCAAGTGTCTTGGCATAGACAGAGTGTCTTTTACCTCTCTTGTCTCTCCACTTGTACTCAAACGTTCCGTTTGCTCTCTGGTATTCTCCTTCTTTCAAAACTCGTCTTTTATTATCCTTGCGTCTCTCTATTGCCATGATTTGCTCCTTCCTGACACAAAGAGAACACGTTCAATTATGATTATACCATTCGTGTCTCTTTTGTCAATTAAAATAGACATCGTTTACACAGAAAATGTTTTGGACAGATATTCATCCATCTTTTTTCTCTTTATCAAACGCTTACTGCCTACCCACAAGACAAAAGGACACTTGTCATCATCTGTCAGCTGACGGAGCTTGTTTACACCTATATTAAAATACGCTGCTGCTTCTTCCAGTGTGAGATTTGATTTTTCGTAAATTGGGACTTCGTACTTCATGCTATTTTCACCTTTCTAAGTATGACCATCCTCAATGGTCCTTACTGTTTTTATTATTTTGAACATAAGTGTGATCTCCTTAGATGAAATAATCTTCTGAACTTTGTTTTATTTGTACTGCTCAGAATCGTATCTATTTTCTTCTCATCATCCTCCTTGATTGTTTTTCTTTCTGTTAGTGTCAATAAGCTTTTCTGTCGCCAATGCTGTCAATACTTTTTATCAGTTTTTCGATTTTCTTTTCGACCGAGATGATCGAATGATCTTCTTCACTGAACATGGCAGCAAGATTTTTTTTCTGCAGCTCTATGATCTGTTGCAGATATTTCGATACAATTTCAAGCTGTGTTCTGTTAATATACTTCTGATAGTTGCCGATATAAACAATATCATTGATGTTGCTTCCTATCCTTGTTATTTCTACAGTCAGCTTTGCAATATCATCTTTGAAGATTACTCTCTTTGTCTCTGAAAGATAAACGATGTATTTTGAAACTGTCATATGTGCTTCTTCCGCTTTATTTTTCAAATTTTCTTTTTCTTCCGGTGTCATTCTTACTTCAACTCGTGACAGTTTTGTTTTTGGCATTTTCTTTTCATCTCCTTTATACGCTTTACAAAAGTTGTTGCTTTGTGACTAATAAACGCATAGCTGAAATGACCTCCGCAGGAGGTCGCAAGCAGAGATTTTGTACGCCCAAATACCGTACAAATCAGCTTGGCGGTGAAATCTCCACACTCCTTTTTATTTTGCAGATCCGCAAAATTCAGAAATCGCGCAGCTCACCAAAAATCTAAAAATCTGTAATGCTCGTTTTTCGTTTTCTGAGGTTTTTTCGATTTTTACAAAGTAGGGCAGAAACGGATTTTTCAAAAAGTTCAAAAGCTCAGATTGGGGCTTTTCGGAATATTCAGTTATTTCCCAAAACAATGTAAGGTCATTATTTTATCTGTCATTTTCGTATTGTTGCTTTTCCTGTGCTTAGATTTATGAAGTTGCAGTTTCATCAGAAGATTTGATTTTCTGATAATACCATCGGTCGTCATTCTTCTTGACAGATTTAATGCCAAGATATGCTTTTGCTTTTTTCAAAGTCGAGATGCAGATACCGTTTTTTGCAGCCAACTCAAAAATTTTTGTTGAGGCAACATCTCCATGTTCAAGACACACGGAAAGGAAATCGCAGGCATTTTTGAAATCCGGAGCAGGATCGCTGCCAGACAGATCGGCGGCTTTTACATCTGATAAACCTATCCATTTGACAGCACCATTCTCAAGATCATATATTATGCTTTTTCCGATTTTCGCCAGATTGCTTTTCAAAGGTACCATGATACGGTTATCAGGATTATTGGGATTTGTGGTCAGGATAAGAACACTTCGTGCAACAGCAACAATATCAATAGAGCCAAGAGAACGATACAGAGCATTGATACCGCCTGAATTCTTATTGAGGTGTCCGATAAGGACAATAGCACAGTCAGTTCTGTCAGCAAAATCATTGAGCTTTTGCATTACCTCTCTGACATCATTTGCAGAACAGATGTTGAGGCTTCCCATAAAAGCCTGAATAGGATCAAAGACCATAACCTTTATACGCTGATTGACTATGTCTTTTTCCAGATCTGCATCAAAGCTTTCAAACTTTCTTTTTGTTTGCAGCCCGACTACCTTAGTACAATCAGCACCCATTTTCAGCAGTCGGGGAATAATGGTGTCCGATGTCCCGTCCTCAGCCGATTGGAAATATACATTCATCGCATCGTGTGACTGTTCCGAAAAGGGCAGCTTCTTTCCGCTTGTAAGCAGTGCTACAAGTGACAAAACAAAGGTCGTTTTTCCTGTACCCGGATCACCGCAGATAATAGTGATCTTTCCTTTGGGGATGTACGGGTAATAAAGCCACTCCACCTTTTTCGGCTCTATATCCCCGTAGCAGACAAATTTGTTTACTGTCGCCATAGTCACACCTTCTTTTCGTCCCTGCACTCATCGGTGCTTGTCTGTGCGTCGATCCATGCCATCAGCTTGTCAGTTGCGATGAGCCATTTTTTGCCGACACGGAAGCTCGGAAAGCCCTTAGACTTGACCAGCGTGTAGCAGAACGATATTGGTACTCCAAGCACTTCTGCGAGTACCTGCGGTGTCAGCAGTGGTGGAAGTTTTTGAATTTCTTCTCTGTTTAGCATAAATTATGGCTCCTTACTTATTTAGTGTCAATTTTAATCAGTGGAAATATAAAACAGTATTTATATTTCCACTGCATTTAATATAGCACATTCTTTTTAATAATGCAAGTGGAATTTTAATTTTTATTTAATAATTGCTATTTTTATTTTTTTAGGATATAATAGAATAAACTGATTTGATAGGGTGTCACTATGAATATTTACAAGGCTTATATCAAAGATAACAAAGAATTTTTTCAAATATGGGATAGCGAAGAAAAAAAGCTCCTGAAAGAATACTCTGATTTCTTTACAAGGGCTTTATGTGATTATGTCAGTTTGAACGAAAGCGATATTACATTGATTGCTGAATTGATAGGTACAGAATACAACTATATGGAGTCAGCTGTAAACGGAAAACTTGATAAGGAATATTCTCCTAATAAAGAATTCTGTACTTTTAGTCCGTTGTTTATGTTTATGCAGGATCAAAAAGAATCTTTTTATAAAGATCATTCAGATACAGATTATCTTACATCCACATGGTTTGACTATCCCATTGCAAAGAACAACGATTTTAGTCAGCCGGAATTAAGCGATTATTTATTAAGAGAGTATAAGTATATTAAAACATATTTTGAAAACACTCTTATCGGAAATACAATGCCGGATATTGATTGGAAAAGAACGATTTCTTTATCACTTGAAAGCATTAACGGCGAAATGTGTCAGGTACTCTATCCGAAGCATACAAGCGATATAGTTTTCTTTCTCTTTATAGAAATGTTCAAGCAAAACATTCAATTCAAAGTCTGCAAACGCTGTGAGAAAATATTCCCTTGTTTTAATCATAAAGGTGTTCAGTTCTGTGAGCGTCTTGATGTCAGCCGAAATGAAACGTGCAGACAAATAAAACTGTCCCGTGTTTATTATCCCGATGATCCTGAGTATCTTAGTGCAAAAGAGACTATTTTAGATATTTATCAAAAAGCATACAAGCGTAATCGCCGCCGTGTGGACTATGGTCAGGTTAAAAACACGGACTTCAAAGTGTGGTCTAAGAAAATACGCAAGCAGCGTGATTTGTGTCTTAAACAAGTAATAACAATAGCTGAATTCGAGGAATGGATCAAAGAAAACGATTGGAACTATGAAGAAGAATGACCATTCATTACTGCTACAAAAGGTGACAATATGAGCATAGGAATGAAACGAGGAACGGTTTATCTTGAACCACACTTGACAGAGTGGGAAATAGCCGCCAAAGAAGCGATACGCACAATCAAAAGCATACTCGGGGATATTGCCGCAGATATTCAGCACATCGGCAGTACATCTATCAAAGCAATAAAAGCAAAGCCGATAATAGATATAGCCGTTGCTGTAAACGACTTTGAAGCTGTGCTGCAAAAGAGGGCAGAGCTTGAAAAAGCGGATGTTATTTTTCGCTTTGACGAAAGACCGGAGCAACTTTTATTTGTCATTGGCGATTTTGAAAAGGACACTCGCTCGCATCATATCCATGTTGTGCTATACGGTTCTGATGAATGGAATAACTACATCAACTTCCGTGACTATCTGAACAGCAATATCGAAGCTGCAGGGGAGTATGAAGCAGTAAAACTCAGGCTTGCAAAGCAGTATTCCGATGACAGGATAGCCTACACAGACGGCAAGCAGGAAGTTATAGACAAGCTGCTTGCAGAGGCTCTTGTATGGAAAAGCAAACAGTTATCCAAGTAACTGGGACTTCAAGTCCCACATGAGCATAAAAAGCCGTGTTTCCCGAATACCAGAACGGGAAACACGGCAGAAATAATTATGAAACATTGGCGGAAAATATTCAATTTTACAATATTTCGTCAGCTATTAAGAAATTTCTTGATTTCGGGAATATCTTCAGAGTCTTCGCCGGGATTGATCCCGTGGTAATCGTCATCGTGAGAAATAAACGTACAGTCTGTTGAATCCTTCAGTTTTTCATATAATGCTTCTGCGTTCGTTTCATACTTTACTTTCGGATCGCCCTTGCTATGAATTATCAGAACCGGAATTTTTATCTCGTCAGTCCAGCAAACAGCAGATCTCTTTTCATACTCCTCCGGCTTTTCTTCGGGGGTTCCTCCTATACAGTCGCGTAGCATCTCCTGCATATCCTCTCTTTCGTTATAGACGGAGATCAGATCACTGACACCTCCGGCAACAATGATCTTCTTAACCCTTTTATCCTCACGCGCTGTCATATATGTTTCCATGCCGCCTCTGGATATTCCAAGAACACAGAAGTCATCCATATCAACAAAAGAAAATTTATTTTCGCATAGATCTATCAGCCTAAACACATCATGCAGCTCATCACCGCCGAATTGATCGATACCCTCACAGCCATTATCTCCCCTGAGCTCACAGGCAACAACAACACGGCCGGTCACGGCACACATATATGCCAACATATCTGGATCCTGAGAGCCGTAATTCCAGTGGCCGCCTCTGTTGTAAAGCATACACTTACAAGGCTGCTGAGATTCAATAATGGCAGTCGGAATGGAAACATATGCCTTTATCTGATAACCGTCAGAGGTATAATAAAATTCGTATGTTTCACATCTGCTTTCCAGTTCACTCCTGTAACTTGCATCTCCCGCAAAAAGATCAACCTTTTCAATATCAATTATTTCTTCGCTTTTATAATTGTTAAAATCAAATCCGTTACCAGATGCGGAATTATCTGTTATACTTTCTGCTGTACTCTGAACAGAGCTTTCACCGGACCCATCTGTCGGACTATTATCCGAGCTTACAGCAACAGATGTGTTACTTACTTCTGAGGTCGCAGAACTATTATCAGAACTATTATTCTGACATCCGACAAATGATAATGCCATCACAGCCAAAAGACTGATTACCAACAATTTTTTCATATTATAAAACTCCTTATACTTCTTTATCAATCAATAAGTATTTCTCATCACCGCAAAATTCAAGAGTTTATGAGTCCGGCTTATGCTTTTATACCATTTACGGATTATCCTCTCCGTCAATACTGCTTTTGGCAAGACGTCTTTTACGGTACAGCGTTGCCGCCATGTAGATAATGAGGACAGGTATCAGTAAGAATGCAAATAATCGAAGCGAAGAGGTTATAAGATATTTTGTCAGCAGTGGTGTTCCGAGTACTGAAATCAAACTGATGATGTAAGCCCCGAAGATTCTGATAATTATCAGACCTGCACATATGTACACTGCTATTGGTCTGTAATGTTTTTTGCTGATAAAAAACAAACAGACCGAGATGATAAATGCGGGGTATATCGCTATATTGAGTGCTGAACTCAATACAGAAACCGGAGCGTTATTCTGCCAACTCAGATATTGGTCAACATAAGCATAAAGACCATCCACTCCTATAAGCATTATCGCAATTTCTGCTGCCGCACGGGGGTTGATCGTGTCCTTTATCGACTTTACCGTTCCAAAAAGCAGAACGGCAGAGATCAGACCCGAACTAATAGCGGCAACAATCTGTGCGGCAATTTCATAATGCGTCTGAGATGCACGGTTTTCGGTGAGATTGAAAAATACGTACCATAACAGCTGTACGAGATTTGTAACAAATGCGGCGGCAAACACAGCTGTTTGTACTCTTTTATACAAGGGATATTCGATTATCGGATTCACCTCGGGATAGTTTCGCAAATCATCATTATTCAACAGCTTATCCAAAGTGGTATCGAGTGCCGCGGCGAGTGACTTTGCCGTCAGCAGATCAGGGTAACGGGAGCCGTTTTCCCAACGTGAAACCGCCTGACGTGACACATACAATTTATCCGCAAGCGTCTGTTGAGTGATTCCCTTTTCTTCCCTCGCTTTTTTTATGTTTTCTCCGAATTCAGTCAAGTTTAACATTCCACCTTTATTTTTTTCTTCATTATATATCATAACCATGAAAAAGTATAGCACCACTTGCCAAAAACAATGTTGACAGAATGGTGCGTCCAGTATTTAAGCCGATTTTGAATTGAAAATAAATAGCGTATAACAATCGCACGCCGTTAGCGGCTTCGGCAAGCCTCAGCCGACGGCTGAACGAACGTTTAATAATTTTTTGGTTTAATCGCCTTTGGCAATTGTATTAGGTGAAAAATTATAGTATAATAATATCAAATCACGATTTACTAAATCACGATTAGATATTGAGGTGATAATATGTTTATCGGCAGAAAACAGGAGTTACAGTTTTTAGAGGACAAATACAACAGCAAGGGCGGACAACTCATTGTGCTTTATGGTCGCAGGCGTGTGGGCAAAACAGAAACGCTGCGCGAATTCTGCAAGGGCAAGAAGCATATTTTCTACTCCTGCCGTGAGGTTTCAGACAGGTTGCAGCTCCGCAGTTTTTCGGAAAAGCTGCTGAAAGAGAACATTCCTGCGGCAAGCTATATCAAAGAGTTTGCGGACTGGGAAACAGCTCTGAAAAGCGTCCTTGACCTACCCTACGGTGATGAAAAGAAACTGCTTATCATAGATGAGTTCCCTTATATGTGCCGCGGAAACGAGAGTATCCCGTCTGTCCTTCAAAACCTGTGGGACGAGCTTTTCAAGGACGAAAATGTAATGATCGTGCTTTGCGGCAGTGCCATGAGCTTTATTGAAAAGGAGCTGCTTGCGGAGAAAAATCCGCTTTACGGCAGGGCGACAGGCATATACAAAATGGAAGCTATGGGCTTTTATGATGCGGTGCAGTTCTTTCCGGACTATTCCGACAGAGATAAGATCATTGCCTATTCGATACTCGGCGGTATTCCGCATTATCTGCGGCAGTTTGACGCAGACCTGACTCTGGAGGAAAATATCAAGCGTAATATTCTGACAAAGGGCTGTGTGCTGTACAGCGAGGTAGAGTTCCTGCTTCGTCAGGAACTTCGGGAAACACCGCTTTACAATTCTATCATTGAGGCTGTGGCACTCGGCAACACAAAGCTGAATGACATCAGCGTGAAATCTCTTGTGGAAGATACTTCAAAAACGAGCGTATATCTGAAAAATCTGATCGAGCTTGAAATTATCAAGCGTGAGTTTTCCGTCGATGACGGCATGAAGGAGCGGGCGAATACCAATCGGGGGCTTTACCGCCTGACAGACAACTTTTTCCGCTTCTGGTATGCCTTTGTATTCACCAATTATTCCGAGCTTGAAAGCGGCGATGCAGACGGTGTATTTGAGTATGCGATTAAACCCAATCTGCACGAGTTTGCTTCTTTTGTGTTTGAAGATGTGTGCCGTGAGTATGTCCGGAAAATGCAGCGAAACGGAAAGCTGCCGTTCCGCTATCAGAGAATGGGACGCTGGTGGGGTAAAACGACTGTCCGCCGGAAAGATAAAACAGAAGTGCAGGAGACCGAAATAGACCTGCTTGCCGTATCTCAGAAAGCGGATCAATACCTTGTGGGCGAGTGCAAATTCAAGGGCAGACCTTTTAGCTTCACAGAATATCTTGATACATCTGCAAAGCTTTCCCAGCAGAAAGAAAAAGCCGAGTTTTTCTATTACCTGTTTTCCGAGTCAGGCTTTGATGATAACCTGACCGCAGAAGCCGAGAAAGACGATCATCTGACGCTTGTAGGGCTTGAAGATGTTGTAAAGGGAATATAAGAGGATATGAGAATGGAAATAAAATTTGATAGTTTTTCGTGGAAGGATGTTTATTTGTATTGGCAGCTCAAAACAAATGATTTATTGAATTGTGTAAACCAACCTATACCATGCCAAAAGATAAAGGTTTCTGAAACATCAGACAAACGCAGGGTTTATTATCATTCATGGTTAAAAAATGATTACTCACATGATATTGTTTCGGCATTTAACAGATGGATGGAAATGCCGTTGTATGATCGTGATCTGCTGTTTTCTGACGAAAGGGTATCCAGGTCTACAAAATTGATGCTGCAGACGAGAACCGAAGCAGAACGGGCAGCAGTGTGGTTATTTATATTCTGTACTTCTTTTGAAAAAAGTAACCTTCCGTTTCCGAATAATATCATGATAGAGTATGTTGGTGCTAAAGCAAGAAAACATCTTGAAAATGCTTTCCAGAAATGGCAATTCAAATATCACCATCGTTTTCCGCATTTATTTATCAACGCTACTACTGTAAGAAATGTGGTATTTCAGGATTATAAGGCTGTTGTTGATTATGCGATCATCAATTCTTACATGATTATGAAAGAGTACACCATAGTATTATTTGATTCGCAGTCAAACGCCATCCCACTTCCTTCTCTGTTTGATGATCTAAGGAAACAATAACCAACAGGATAAAAAAACCGGCACAGTCAAGCCAATGTATTTCAGGCTCAGACTGTGCCGTTACGCTTTTTATGGATACCAAGTAAGATTTTGAAATGCAAGAAGTCACAAGGGTACAAACATTAACAGGCATTATACCCTTGTACCCTTGACCTCTTGAAAACAATTCTTGCGAATTATTTACTGACAGAATAAAAAATTTCTATATATTCCCAAAAAACTGATTTTGAATTTCGTAAAATGTTATAGTTCATCAAAGTAAATCAACAAATATTCTCTATAGAAAACTTATAAATATTTGTATAAAATATATAAAACACATAATAAAGATAGCGAAATATAGAGCTACTTGTATAATTGCTTTTTAATCAAATATGAAGAAAAGGAAAACAAATCCGTATTTTCATAGTTTAACAAGTAAGGCTGAGAATGCTGTTTTCATACAAAAAACGCTCTTTCTTTTCTGTTGGTTAATCACTGTAAGAGGTATCAGGTGGGCAAGAGGTCAAGGGTACAATAGTACAGCGCCCGGTACGGTGTGTACCCTTGTAAACTCTTGGTCTAAAAACTCGATAAGAGTTCTTATTTTATTCAAAAATTATTGATAAATATCAATTACTTTCAATTTCTTCTTAATACATTTCTCCCTGAATTTCGCCGCACTGCCCGTAATCTTATGCACATAGCAGACCGCAAAACAGGACTGCTGTATCATCCAATCGTTTCTCTTGCTGATAGCGAATCGTTTCGGAACGCTTTCCAGACCGTCAGGAAAGAGAGTATCTTCGCCGTAAATCTCCCTGATATGTTCATCTGGCATATATGCGAGAACAACAGTATATCTGATCTGCGGATACTTAGCTTTCAGCTCTTTCAAAGCATAAAACACCATACTGTCAAACTGTCCCTGATGACCTACATAGAAGTCTGTAACACCGTCCTCTGTTATCAACTTTTCGATTACTGTTGTCAGTTTTGGTCTGATGTTGTGTGTAACTTTACGGTGACCAAAGAAACAGCAGGTCTTCTTTGTTTTATCCATAATGTCTCCTCCATAATAGGCGATGTATTGCCTATTATGGTATCACACATTGCCTATATTTTCAATGAAAATCTCATATCCTATAATAGTAGAAACTATTATGGAGGTGGCGATGTTGGATACTGTAACAGCAGTTAAGAACAGGATATTGCAGCTATGCGGTGAGAGAAATATTACGATAAACAAACTTGCCAACATATCCGCTTTACCGCCCTCATCAGTCAAAGCTATTCTTTATGGCAGAAGCAAGAACCCAAAACTACTTACAATCAAAATTATATGCGATGGTCTGGGTATAACACTTGCTGAGTTTTTCGACACCGATGAATTTAACAATCTTGAACAGGAAATAAAATAGCAGGAGCATCAGCCTAAAATCCAAGGTCTGATACTCCTGCTTTCATTTGTTTATTCTGTTGTCCTTCAAAGCTCCACAACCGGACAGCCCTTGCTGCGATAGTAGTAGATCTCGTCCTCGGCAGCAATGCGGACGGTTGACATATCATACTTCTTGAAGTGTTCCTCTGCTTGTTCCTCGCTGTCGGTCAGAATAAGCGCATTGCCGTAAGTGCCGTCTGTTTTCTTGTAAGTTGCAAGATACCAATTTTTCATAATTGCCGCCTTTCTTCGCTATGCAGTCGGATACAACTGCTTTATCATACTGAACCTAACTAAAACAGGACTCCCGACATTTACTGCCGGAAGTCCTGAACTTTTTGAACGTGTTCTCTTTTGGTCGTAAATTTGCATGGAAACGCTCAGTGAAATATACGCAAGCGGACGTTTGCGTCAAAGCGTTTCGGCTCAATACAGCTTAGCGCCTGCCGGAATGTGCGGGTCTACCATCAGCAGATGCAGTTTTTCCTCGCCTGCTTCATTGTGTACGGCAGAAATCAGCATACCGCAGGATTCAATGCCCATCATCGCTCTGGGCGGCAGATTCGTGATAGCAATACAAGTCTTGCCGACCAGCTCTTCCGGCTCATAATAAGCGTGGATTCCGCTGAGAATGGTTCTCGGCTCGCCGCTGCCGTCGTCCAGCTTGAACTTCAGCAGCTTCTTGGACTTAGGCACAGCCTCGCATTCCAGCACCTTCACAGCACGGAAATCAGACTTGGAGAAGGTTTCGAAATCAACGAGATCCTTAAAAAGAGGCTCGATCTCCACCTTGGAGAAGTCGATTTTTTCTGCCGGCGCTTCCTGTGCTTTGGCAGCCTGTGCAGCGTTGTTGGCAGCACTCTTTGCCTCGCCCTGACTTTTCATCGTGGGGAAGAGCAGCACGTCACGAATGGCAGGAGAGTTTGTCAGCAGCATACACATACGGTCGATACCGAAGCCGATGCCGCCTGTGGGGGGCATACCGATTTCAAGAGCGTTGAGGAAATCTTCGTCAGTGCGGTTGGCTTCCTCATCGCCCAAAGCCAGCAGTTCTTCCTGCGCCTTAAAGCGTTCACGCTGATCAATAGGATCGTTCAGCTCGCTGTAGGCATTAGCCATTTCCCAGCCGTTCATAAAGAACTCGAAACGCTCAACGTAATCCGGGTTCTCGGGCTTCCTCTTAGTCAGAGGAGAAATCTCAACAGGGTGATCCATCAGGAAGGTGGGCTGAATCAGGTGTTCTTCAACAAATTCCTCGAAGAAGAGATTCAGGATATCGCCTTTTTTGTGATGAGGCTCATAAGCGACGCCTTTTTCATCGGCGACCTTGCGTGCCTCTTCCAGAGAATGGATCGCATGAAAATCAACGCCGGTATATTTTTTGACAGCGTCTACCATCGTAATGCGCTCAAAGGGCTTGCCGAGATCCATTTCAATGCCGTTATAGACGATTGTGGTGGTACCCAGCACCTCTTGTGCGACAAAGCGATAGAGATTTTCGGTAAGATCCATCATGCCGTGATAGTCTGTATAAGCCTGATACAGCTCCATGAGGGTGAATTCGGGATTATGGCGGGTGTCAAGGCCTTCGTTGCGGAAGACTCTGCCGATTTCATACACCCGTTCCAGACCGCCGACGATCAGTCTTTTCAGATAAAGCTCCAGAGAGATTCTCAGGCGAAGATCCTCGTCAAGAGCGTTAAAATGTGTTTCAAAGGGTCTTGCCGTAGCGCCGCCTGCGTTTGAAACCAGCATAGGGGTTTCAACTTCCATAAAGCCCTGATTGTCCAGATAGCGGCGGATCGTGCTGATAATTTTAGAGCGTTTGATAAAGGTATCCTTTACCTCTTCGTTCATAATCAGGTCAACGTAGCGCTGACGGTAACGGGTGTCCGTATTGGTCAGACCGTGATATTTTTCAGGAAGGATCTGCAGGCTTTTGGAGAGCAGGGTAATTTCACTTGCGTGAATAGAGATTTCGCCTTTTTGGGTTTTGAAGACCTCGCCCTTCAGACCGACGATGTCACCGATGTCCATTTTTTTGAAGAGCTTATATTCTTCTTCACCGATACTGTCCCTTGCCACATAGCACTGAATAGAGCCGCAAAGGTCCTGCACATGGCAGAAGGAAGCCTTACCCATCACACGCTTGGACATCATACGACCCGCTACCGATACGACGGTACCTTCCAGAGCGTCAAAATTATCCTTGATATCTGCGCTGTGGTGCGTCACGTCATATTTCATGATCTGAAACGGGTCCCTGCCCATTTCCTGCAATTCCTTCAGTTTATCTCTGCGTACCTGCAGCAGATTATTCGGATTCTGCACAGGCTTAGCATTGTTCTTGTTTTCTGTCTGTTCTGCCATACCTTTTTTCTTCCTTTCCGAACATAACGGCTGATCCGTATGTTACTGTGTGATTTCGAGAATAATGAACTGATTGTTACCCTCGGGGGTTTCTACGTGAACCATTTCGCCCACCTGATGACCCAGCAAAGCAGCGCCTACCGGGCTTTCGTCAGAGAGCTTGCCGTTGAAGGGATCAGCCTCTTTGGAGCCGATGATCTGATAAACGACGTCTTCGTCAAATTCGCAGTCGTGTACCTTGACTTTAGAGCCCAGATGAACGTGCTCGGTGCTTTGTTCGGTAGGATCAATGATAATGGCACGCTTCAGAATAGCGTCCAGCTCGGCGATACGGCTTTCCATAATAGCCTGTTCGTTTTTAGCTTCATCATATTCACTGTTTTCCGAGAGGTCGCCAAATGAGCGGGCGATTTCAATTTTCTCTGCAATTTCGCCTCGTTTAACGGTTTTCAGATATTCCAGCTCTTCCACTGTTTTCTGATAGCCTTCTGCTGTAAGACGGATTTCCTGATTAGGCATATATAAAACCACCTTTATTATCGTATTTTTCAGATAACTTATATTATATTTTATTTTGAATATGATGTCAAGACTGAAAGGATGGTTTGATTGTAGCGCTGAAGGAATCATTTGATCCTGTTGTCATCAAAAAAGACAAGCTGTAAGATACGCACAGAATGCGACACCGAACGAGGGCGGACTCGTCCAGTGCGGTGACGCACAAAGCAGGCACAAGCAAGCCGTCAGGCTTGTGACGGCGGTGTGCGTGAATAGCAGCGGCGGATTGCCGCTGCCCGTGCCGGATGGCTGCGGAATAGAAGTTGTGAATTTGTAAGAAGTGAGTGAGCGCCAGCGAACGGCAGCGGAATTGTCCAGTGCGGTCACGCACCCCGAAAACGTTGTTGACGCATTCAGTGTTAATCGTACATTCTGTCTGCCAACATCACTTTCTTTTCTTTCATCTTTTTTTGGACTTTTGCGAAAAAGTCCCCCGAACACAAAGTAGGCACGGTGAAGTGATTGCGTAAACTGAATCTTCGATTTCAGAGAAAGCAGCCACAAACAAGCCGTCAGGCTTGTGACGGCGGTGTGCATGAATAGCAGCGACGGAGTGTCGCTGCCCGTGCCGAATGCCTGCGGAACTGAAGTTATGAATTTGTAAGAAGTGAGTGAGCGTCAGCGAACGTCAGCGGAATAGTCCAGTGCGGTCACGCACCGACGGCGGAATGCGAAAAAGGCAGCGACTGAATGTCGCTGCCCGTGCCGGATGCCTGCGGAATAGAAGTTGTGAATTTGTAAGAAGTGAGTGAGCGCCAGCGAACGTCAGCGGAATTGACAGCGGAGGCACTCCGCCGGTTATTGCTTGACGAAATAGGCAATGTCTTCCAATAATTCGTTGTAAAGATAACCGTTGGTATAGGTGAATACTTCGGTTGATCCGTCGAGTGTGACAGAAACGGTATTATTGCTGAGGCTCCATGTGCCGGTGCCGATGATATCTTTTTCGCCTTCGGTTTCGTTATAAGCCGAAGCAGTACCGTCGGCATTCAGCAGAATGACAAATTTACCATATCCCTGCGCCGCCTTGAATTTTTCGATTTCCTCCGGCTGATATTTAGCGCTGTTAAAAGTCATCAGCCATGTGCCTGCCAAAGCTGATTTGTCCGGAACAGGTTCGCTGACGGTGCTGACTTCTGTTGAGCTTTCTGTCTGAGAGGACTGTTCGGCAGAGCTTTCGCTTTGCGACGGTTCTGAAGACTCGGACGGCTCGGGGTCAGAGGTCTGAGCAGATGACAGAATATTTCCCAGTCGGGTATCCATGGTCAGGACAATGCCGGAAACGCTGCCCTTTGCAAAGATGCCGTCGGTGTTGTAAACATAGCTGCCGATGGTAGCGTCATTGATGACGTTGTCAAGATGTTTGTAGGCAACGGCATCACGGATTGTCAGTGCATTTGCGGCTGTCTTGCGCTGAGAAACGGCTGCGTTTTCAGCCGGCAGCTTAGCCGTATCAATACCCTCCGGATTCTTCTGTGAGATAATGCCTGCCTCTACCAAGGTATATAGATCCATGCAGGCGCTGTTAAGAGCAGAGGCGTTGGCAGACAGGTCTTCACCGGAGGGCTCGGAAATCTGAGAGGATTCTTCAGCCGAGCTTTCGGGCTGTGAAGGTTCAGAGGACTGCGGGTCTTCATGCACGCCACGGTAAGTGCCGATAGTGGTGTCCGCAGTGAGCGGTGTGCCGGAATGATCGCCTTTGTAATAGACCTGAGCGCCTTCATAAACAAGCTGTGACAGAACAGCGCTGTTGATTTTGTCGGAAAGACCGGCGTAGGTGATGACGTCCTGCATTGTCAGGGCATTGGCGGCTTTTTCTTTCTCGCTGTTGGCTGCGTTGGCAGACGGTAGCTGAGAAGGATTCAGACCGTGCAGCTGGTCTGACGGTGAATCGGCGCTGACGGAGCCGTTGGTAACACCAACGTAAAGATTCAGAATCGCCATGTTCATAGAAGATGCGTCAGAGCGCAGGGTATCGGGATCCAAAGCGTCCGGTGAAACGGAAGCTTCCAGCTTGTCCAGTTTATCCTTCAGTTTGGCGTCGCTGGTTTTTGAATAGCCGTTCTGCAGGGCTTTGACAGCTTCGGTATGGTTGCCGCTGCCGGAATATGCGTCCGCTAATTTCATATAAAGATCGGCGTTTTGGGGATCCTCCTCTACGGCTTTGAGGAAGGCTTCAATCGCCTTGTCATAATTGCCCTCTGCTAAATATTTATCTCCGTCTGTGACCGTCTGTGAAGCCTGTGTCTGCGGTTTGTTGAAGAAGATGAAGTATACGGCGGTGCCGATACCGCCCAGTACCACGGCAATGATGAGAATGATCGCAATGATCTTGCCGGCGGAAGATTTCTTCTTCGGTTTTGGCTGCACCGGAGCAGGCTGTTCGGAAGCATCGGTGAAATTGTCACCGTACTGCTGATTGCCTGTGATGGGAATCTCCTGAGTCTGGCTGATACCTGTGTTGTCCTGCGGTATCGGCGTACGGGGAAGAACGGCGCCGACAGGTACGGTAGCGTCCGGATCGAAGGGCTTTTGTACCGGAATGGTAGCGTCCGGATCGAAGGGCTTTTGTACCGGAATGGTAGCGTCCGGATCGAAGGGCTTCTGTACCGGAATGGTAGCGTCCGGATCGAAGGGCTTCTGTACCGGAATGGTAGCGTCCGGATCGAAGGGCGTCTGCACCGGAATGGTAG
>Ga0256405_10005868_pt1 | contig 20482 bp, 17 predicted proteins | sample RumenRJG_02DNA_FD_189096 | JGI IMG/M metagenome (GOLD analysis project Ga0256405, IMG submission 189096) | Bovine rumen microbial communities from Lethbridge, Alberta, Canada - RJG_02 | ecosystem: Host-associated > Mammals > Digestive system > Stomach > Rumen | place: Canada: Alberta... | reverse complement strand
TCAATGTCGCTAAACTTTCTCCGTCTTTAAGCTTCCATTCGCCTGTTGTTTGACCATTAAATGTATAACCATTTTTCAATCCGCTTTCTTTTATCTCGATTGATTCTCCTGCTGTTAGTGTCCCGTCATAAAAGTTTGCCGCACGATTGAAAATTGCTGTGTTGGTGAATATATTCGCTGCAATTAAGCCTGCCTTGGTTTCACTGTTCGCAATCAATGATAAAATCATATCATCGACATTCATGTTTGATGCGGAATTGTTTTGTTGTCCTACAGATATGTTTCCAAACAATCCATAATTATTTCCAAATATGTTAATATTGTCTGTGATGTTGGCGTCACAAAGAATAAACCTTGCCCCCCCCGTAAACATTTAAACTTTTGCCTTTAACATTTTGCAAAAGATAAATCGTATCATTAGAATCACCAATTCTTACTATGTTATCTTCGGCGTTATTAAAGGTTAATGTTTTGACATTGCAATCATAAATTTTGCTGGCTGCATAGTCTTTAAAATGCTCTGCCTCAAAATTTCCAGCGTTCGCGCCTGCCATAAAACACAGCAAAGCTGCTGAATATACTATACGGTTCTTCATAAATATTCCTTCTAAATATGTTGTTATACGTTCAATTGTTAACAAAACTATCAATGTTTATGCTTTATATGTAACATATCTAAGTAAATTATCAAGTGTATTTTTGCTAAAATTAAAAAAACATTAAAAAATCTACAATTTTAAATAATTAAGTGTTTGTATTTTTTGAGAACATGGTAAAAAGGAATGTGTTTTTCAAAATTATATGCTTTTGTATGCAATTGCATGTAGGCTTTTCATCCATTATACTGTTACAGTTTATTAGAGGCTAGGTATATGCTGTTTTCAAAATTTTTTGCACCAACTTTGCGTGATGTTCCGGCAGAAGCGACAATTGCATCACATAGATTGATGTTGAAGGCTGGGATGATTTCTCAGACTGCATCAGGTATTTATTGTTGGTTGCCGTTGGCTGTTCGCGTTCTTGAGAAAATTGAAAAAATCATATCAGAAGAGCAGGTGAAAATTGGATCAAATAAGATGTTGCTCTCAACTATTCAGCCAGCTGAATTGTGGAAAGAGAGTGGACGTTATGACGCTTACGGCAAAGAAATGCTACGTATTACAGATCGTAAAGATGGCGAATTTTTATATAGCCCAACGAACGAAGAGCAAATGACTGATGTTTTTAGAAAATATATCAAGAGTTACAAAAACTTACCTATGATGTTGTATCAAATTCATTGGAAGTTTCGTGATGAAATTCGTCCTCGTTTTGGCGTTATGAGAGGTCGTGAGTTTTTGATGAAGGATGGATATTCTTTTACAAAAAATTTCGAACAAGCTGAGGCTGTGTATAAGGATGTTTTTAGGTCGTATGTCAGGACGTTTAAGCGTATGGGATTGACGCCGATTCCAGTACAGGCGAATCCGGGGCAGATTGGTGGAAATATGAGCCATGAGTTTCAGATTTTGGCCGAAACAGGTGAAAGTACGCTCTATTATGATAAGAGATTGTTGACGGCAAAAGATGATGAATTGATGAATATCTTTGCAGTGTCTGATGAAAAATATGATCCGGAAACTACACCAATTCCAGAGGAACAAATGCAGGTATCTAAGGGAATTGAGGTCGGTCATATATTCTACTTTGGAACAAAATATTCAAAGTCGATGAACGCCTTTGTTCTTGATGAAAATGGTGAAAAATTGTATCCAGAAATGGGATCATATGGTATCGGTGTGTCTCGTTTGGTTGCAGCAATTATTGAGGCATCACATGACGAGCGTGGAATAATTTGGCCAGAGCCTGTTGCTCCGTTTGATGTAACGATTTTAAACTTGCATACTAAAGATGAAAAATGTACTGCTGTTGCTCAGGAAATTTATGATGCAATTTCTTCACGTAAAGAAGTATTGTATGATGACCGTGTAATGTCTGTTGGTGAGAAATTAGCAGATGCGGATTTAATTGGTATTCCATGGCAAATTATTCTAGGTAAAGGAAAAATTGCAAATGGTATCGTTGAATTGAAAAATAGAAAGACTGGCGAAATAAAAGAAATGTCAGCAAGTGAAATAATCGGGAGATTTAGCAAGAAGTGTTAATTGAATTTACAATAGCGTGGAAATATATTCGTTCTAAAAGTAGAGAAAAAGCCATATCAATGATAGGTGGCTTTTCTCTTGCTGGAATTGCTTTGGGCGTTGCAACGCTAATTATTGTTACATCCGTGATGAACGGTTTTCGTAAAGAATTTACTGATCGTATCATTGGATTTAATGGACATGTCTCAATGCAACCTCTTACGCCAGAATGCGATTACGAAAAAATTAAAGACGAATTGTTGCAAAATAAATCAGTGCAGCAGGCTGTACCGATGATTGAACGGCAAGCCCTAATTTCGACTTCTCATACAATTAGAGGTGGTTTGATTTGTGGTATTTCAAAGAAAAATTTACAAGAAAAACAATTAATTGCCGACAATATTTTGGATGGAGAATTAATAAAATTTTCCGATAAAGATACTATAGTGTTAGGTCATTCATTGGCCAACAAATTGCATGTTGGGGTAGGGGATAATGTCGTTGTAATGGTTCCTAAAATGGATACAACAGCTTTTGGAGCAGTACCTAGAAAAAAGACATTTCGTGTAGTTGCAACATTTAAATCTGGAATGCATGAATATGATAGTTCGGTTGCATATATTCCACTTTCGATGTCTCAAAAATTATTTCAATTAAATAATGGCGTTTCTACAATTTCAATATTTACAAAAGATTCGTTACATATCAGTGAGTTAAGGTGTGATTTAGAGAAAAAATATTCGGATGATTTTGTCATAACCGATTGGCAGTCTAATAATAGCTCGTTCATGCGTGCTGTCGAAATTGAAAGAAACGTTATGTTTCTGATACTTACATTAATTACATTAGTTGCAAGTTTTAATATAATTTCATGTATGATTATGCTCGTGAAAGACAAGGAACGGGATATTGCTATTTTGCGTACGATTGGTTTTTCACAAAATTCAATTATGAGGATATTTTTTATTTCGGGAGCTTCTATTGGGGTTACAGGAACACTGATAGGAGCAATAATTGGCTTATTGTTTTCGATAAATATTGAAAAAATTCAAATGGTTATCGAACGATTGTTTAATACACAAGTGTTTTCTCCTGAAGTGTATTTTTTAACACATCTTCCTTCTATTATTATGCCTCTTGATGTTGCAATTACGGTTTTTGTATCATTATTTTTGTCATGTGTGGCTACGCTTTATCCGGCAAGAAAAGCTAGCAGATTAAACCCAACGGAAATTTTGCGATATGTCTAATTTAATGAATTTGCAAAACATTTCAAAGAGATATAAGGAAAATGAAGGATTTGTTTTACGTAATATTTCTTTGAATATCGATAGTGGTGAATTTGTTGCATTAATGGGACCGTCTGGCTCTGGTAAATCAACGTTGCTTCATATTGCTGGACTGCTCGATAATGCTAATAGCGGTGAAGTTATTATTTCTGGCGAAAATACATCAAAAATGTCTGACAAAAAGAAAACTCAGCTTAGATTGTCAACTATAGGATTTGTTTATCAGTATCATCATTTATTACAAGAATTTACGGCGTTAGAAAATGTTGTTTTGCCACAATTATTAGCAGGAAAAAATAGGGAGGAAGCCACATACAGAGCTAAGGAATTATTAGATAAGTTAGGATTAGCTGCAAAATATAATGCATATGCATCAGAGCTTTCAGGAGGACAAAAACAGCGTGTAGCAATAGCTAGAGCTTTAGCAAACAATCCTAAAATATTGTTAGCAGATGAACCAACAGGAAATCTCGATCCCGATACTGCAGAAAGTGTATTTAATGATTTGATATCATTGATGAAATCTACAAAAATGTCTGCGATAATTGCAACTCACAATTACGATCTTGCATCAAAAATGCAACGTCAATTTTTAATTCATGAAGGATGTTTGGTGAAAGTATGAACCCGCGTTTTATTCATTTGCGATTGCATTCAGCATATTCATTAGCAGAGGGAGCTATAAAAATTGAAAAGCTTATGAAGCTCTGCGAAACGAATAATATGCCTGCTGTTGCAGTTACTGATACCAATAATTTGTTTGGATCAATGGATGTCTCTACGCAAGGAAAAGACCACGGTATTCAGCCAATTATAGCCGCTCAACTAAATGTTCAACATGCAAAAGATTCAGATGCTGAAACTAGCGTTTTATTGTATGCACAAAACAAAGACGGATATCAAAATTTAATACATCTAATATCCGCGTCGTATTTGGAATCATCATCAAAGACAAGGGCTGCAGTCTCGTTGGATTTGCTAGCTCATTATTCCGATAATTTGATTTTAGCAACGGGTGGAATTTACGGAAGTTTAGGAAGATTTCTATATGAAAAAAATATTGACGCAGCTAAGGCTCATCTTGAGTTTTTAAATCAACATTTTAATGGACGGCTTTATGTTGAACTTTCTCGTCACAATAATGAGATTGAAAACGCAATAGAAGAAGACGCAATCACATTGGCTTATGATTTAAACATTCCTTTGTTGGCAACAAATAATGTATGCTATGCTTATCCTGATGATTTTAAGGCTCATGACGCTCTTACTTGCATTTCCCAGGGCTGCACAATATACGAGGAAAATAGGAAAACATCGTCGCCTGAATTTTACTTCAAATCGCAAGATGAAATGTGTGAGTTGTTTTCTGATATTCCAGAAGCTACTGAAAATACAATCGCATTGGCTCAACGCTGTGCGTTTATGCTTACAAAACAAAAGCCATTGATGCCAATTTTCAAGCCAGAAAGTGGAAAAAGTCAAGACGATGAATTGGTTGATATGGCAACGTCTGGTTTAGAAGAAAAATTGAAGAAATTCGAGGGACGTGACGATTATCAAGAGATAAGAAAAACATACTATGAGCAGCTTGAATACGAACTTGGTATTATCAAGAAAATGGGGTTTAGTGGATACTTCCTTATCGTTGCCGATTACGTTCGCTGGGCAAAATCTCAACGCATTCCTGTAGGTCCTGGTCGTGGTTCTGGTGCTGGTTCTATAGTCGCATGGTGTATCAAAATTACCGAAGTTGATCCAATTCGCTTTAAATTATTCTTTGAAAGATTTTTAAATCCAGACCGCGTATCTATGCCTGATTTCGATATCGATTTTTGCCAGGATAGACGTGAAGAAGTTATATCATACGTTCAGCAAAAATATGGATATGATTCTGTTGCCCAAATTATTACATTTGGAAAATTGCAGGCGAGGGCAGTTGTAAAAGACGTTGCACGAGTGTTGGGGATTTCGTACATGGCTGCAGATAAAATTGCGAAATTAATTCCTTTTACTCCAACTAACCCAGTTACATTACAGCAAGCAATAGACGGCGAGCCCCAATTACAAGAGCTCATGACTAACGATCCTCAAATAAGTCAGCTTATGGAGATAGCATTGAGATTAGAGGGCTTGTATCGTCAAGTTGGTGTTCATGCAGCTGGTATCGTTATTTCTGATAAGATTTTAAAAGATATTGTGCCGATGTATAAAGATGAAAAATCATCAATGCCGGTAACTCAATTTTCAATGAAATTTGTTGAAAGTGCAAGTCTTATAAAATTTGACTTTTTGGGCTTGAAAACACTAACTGTAATTCAGAAAGCTATTGATTTAATTAATAAAAAAGGTATAGCCTTGACAGCTCAAGACATTCCTTATGATGATAAAAAAACATTCGATTTATTGAAGGCATTAAATTGCGTAGGAATATTCCAAATCGAAAGTGGCGGAATGCGTGACGTGTTAAAGAAGCTACAGCCAGATCGTATTGAAGATATTATAGCGTTAGTTGCCTTATATCGTCCTGGACCTATGGATGATATTCCGAAATATATTGATTGCAAACATGGAAAAGAACCAATCACTTATTTACATCCGAAGTTAGAGCCTATTTTGGCAGAAACTTATGGCGTTATGGTTTATCAAGAGCAAGTTATGCAAATTGCTCAGGCCATGAGTGGATACACTCTCGGACAAGCGGATATTTTACGTCGTGCTATGGGTAAAAAGCATAAGGATGAAATGGATGCACAAAGCAAACGTTTTATCAGTGGAGCCGTGGAACGTGGCGTTGATGAAGCTATTGCAACTCGCTTATTTGAGCAGATGAGTAAGTTTGCGAGCTATGGTTTCAACAAAGGCCACTCAACACCTTATGGCATGTTGACTTATCAAACGGCATATCTCAAAGCAAATTACATGATTGAATTTTATGCTGCAGTTATGACATTAGATATGGGAAATACCGATAAGTTGTTTGTTTATTTTAATGACGCAAAGAAAAATCATATAAACATAATTTTCCCAGATATAAATATATCGGAAACAGAATTTACAATAGATTATTCAACAAATTCAATCATATATAGTCTTGCAGCATTAAAAGGAAGTGGCGTCGCTGCTGTTGACGCTATTGTTGAAGAAAGAAAAGCTCACGGGAAATATACGTCAATATTTGATTTTGCAGAAAGATTATCTCCGAAAAAAATTATCAATAGAAAAATTTTAGATTGTTTAATTAAGGCTGGTGCATTCGATAAATTACACTCTAATCGTCGACAACTATTTGAATCTATTGATTTAATTTTGTCTGTAAAAATATCTTTAGAACAAGAATCTTTGTTTGAAAAAATATATCCAGAGTTGGTAAAAGTTCCAGAATGGGGAAATCTTGATAAGTTGCAAAATGAATTTAGTGCGGTTGGTTTTTATTTATCAGCTCATCCAATGCAACAATATGAAGAGCTATTGAACCAGTTGCATTTTCCACATTTAATTGACGCTGTAAATTTATCAAAGACAAAGGTTGCAGTTATCATTAATGAAGCTAAGATAAAGACAACCAAAAATCAAAGCAAAATGTGTATATTGCAAGTATCTGATATTTCAGCAACAGTCGAGGTTTCGATATTCTCAGAAGCACTTGATAAATATAGAGATTTGCTAGTTGTAGGTAATGTTATCTCCATGGATCTGACGTGCAAAAAGAATGAAGATCAGGTTCGAATTTTTGGAGATAATATACAAAAATTTGATGAAAATTTTTCCTTTTTTCCTAGTTCAAATTCTTCATCAGATGAATATAAACCAAAACAAAAAGAAGTTTTAATTCAGATAAAAATTAGCACCAATAATCAGTTGAAAGAAATTGGAAAATTGGTCGATAATTTCAGAAAAAAAGGCTTGTATTCTATAGAGCTAATATTAGATAATAACAGCAAAATGAAATTACCTGACACATATAATCTGACGTCGTATGATCTGCTTGATATCAGAGAAGTTGTCGGGGTGAATAACGTTGTAGAGAAATAAATATGCTTAATAAAATGTATACTTGGATAATTCAGCAAGCACAAACCAAAAATGCAATATGGTTGTTGGCTATTGTATCATTTGCGGAAAGCTCTTTTTTCCCATTGCCTCCAGATCCCGTATTAGCAGTTGTTGTTGCTAAAAATAAAGATAAAATGTTGAGGTATGCGTTATTGTGTACGATATCGTCAGTGCTTGGTGGATTCCTTGGATATTTTATTGGTTATGCATTTTTTGCTAGCTTAGGTGAAAGTATTTTACGCTTCTTCAACATTACACCAACTCAATTTCAAGATATGGTTCAAAGCATGGGGCGTGATACTTGGGCATTTTGGATTATTTGCTTAAAAGGACTTACTCCTATTCCATTTAAAATTGTAACAATTGCTAGCGGATTTGCACATGTGAATTTATCAGTGTTCGCTGTAGCTGCTCTCATTGCACGAAGCATGAGGTTTTTGTTGCTTTCATTTCTATGTAAATTATACGGCGAGACAGTCTTGAACTTTATGGAAAAGCATCAAAAATTGACCTTAGCCTTAATCGTCGGAGCCATTATCGCCGGCTTCTTGTTGATTAAAATGTTTGCATAGATGGTATAAAACTTATTTTTGCCTCGCTTTTTTTATTGCGTCTATTGTTTGATGAATTGATGGAATTTCATCAAGCAATATTCCATCTTTTGCATTTGCTCCATATATCATAATAAACGGAATGCCTACGCGATTATGTTTGTGCAAAAATTCAGTAACTGCTTGATCTTTTTTTGTGATATCTACTTCAATAAAACGTACATTATAATCATTCATGACTTTTTTTAATTGTGCATTTGATAACAATCTTTTTTTATTGTATTTACATGTCAAACACCAGTCTGCTGTCACACTTAACATGACTATCTCATTGTTTGATATGCTGTTTTGTATAGCTTCGGATGTTTGATTAAAGTTTGATTTTTCACTAGAGATGTTTTGAATGAGTAACCATAGTACCCATAAAAAAGTTATCAAAACTCCAATGTTTACTATTCGATTGAATATGCCTCCTATTTTTCCAGATATTTGTGGCGGTCTTAATTTAAATAGCAATGCCAATATATATGGAAAAGAAAATCCAATCGCTATAGATAAAAATACCATAATTAATTGAAACGTTGTTCCCTGTATTGCAAATGTGATGGCAACACCTAGCAATGGTGCGGTACATGGAATTGCTATAAATGTGGCAATCATGCTTGAAGCAAAATTTTTCCAAAATATTGATTTTGAGCTGTTATGTGATGATATTGATATTTTAATATGCAATATACCAAATGCTTGTAAAGTCAGTATTAACAATAAAATGGTAGACGCAACAAGAAATCCTGTACTTTGAAAATGCATTCCCCATCCAATCAACGTTCCTATGGATTTTAGAAAAATTAATCCAATTGTTATTATTGCAAATGTAACAAAATTTCCACAAATAGATCCAATTAAACCTATTCGATTATTAAAGGCTCTGAGTTTCATTAATATTACAGGCAAAACACACGGCATTACATTTAAAAGTAATCCGCCAATTAAGCCGAAAAGCATGTATAATAACACTAAAGAATATCCAACAAAGTCAACTTCAATATCATTGTTACTTAAAACACATACATTGCTACAAATTGGGCTGTCTACACTTAATTGCAAATTTTTTAATAAATTATATTTGGCTGCGATATGAATTACGCATTCTGTATTACTTTGTGTTGTTACATCCTGCATAATTTCAGAAAAATCTGTTGCATTTCTTATTGTAATATTTGGTGGTTGAGGAAACTTCCATCCATTAGGTGCTGTAATTTTTATGTTGCAACTACATATGCCATTTTTAGCTAAAACATCACGTACAGAGATGGTACAAGTTGGAGAAGCTAATCCCAAAATAATTGTATGGAAAAATATGCTAATAAAAAATGCAAATACTTTCATATTTAATCCGTTCTTTAACACGATTTTAATATTAAAAGTATATCATACAAAACAGATAGATGGTACGAGATATGATAAGTAACGACGTAAGTAATTTAACCGGTATGATATTGGTTTCAACGCCAATGATTCCAATAAAATATTTAAAGAAGACTATGATTTATATATGTAAACATGATACGGAAGGAACTGTTGGTGTTATTGTAAACAAACCAATTCCTGGCATGCAAGCTCACAGTATATTAAAAAAATTACATATCGATACGTCAAATATAAGTAACGTTAATATTCATTATGGTGGAGCTGAAGAAATAGATCAATGTTTTATGTTGCATTCTGATGATTTTATGCTACGAGGAAGTGTTGTTATAAATAATCATATTGCGTTAACTATTAATGGAGACTTAATAAAATCGCTTTCACTTAGAACTGGAGCTACACATAAATTAATATGTATGGGATGTTGCTTGTGGGAGCCTTATCAATTAGAAGATGAAATTTCTGCTAATTATTGGGTGCCAATTCCTCAAGATAATGCTTTATTGTTTGGTTCTGATAAAACTATGTGGGAAAGTGCATTATTAAAAATCGGTGGACATACGAACGTTTTTGCTGGTTCATCTGGTAATGCATGATTGTTTTACGAGATACAAATAATGCACTATTTGAAATAAAATTAATATTTATTTAATGATTCTATGTTAGTTTCCTTTATACGACAAGTACAAGGAAATAGAAAATGAAAAAACTTTTATCATTAAAAATATTATTATTTTCAGTTTGTTGTTTGTGGAATGATTTTTCATTAGGAATGAATATAGAACGTTCAAAAAATTTACAAAACAATAGAGTTGCAGAAGTTCAACAACCACAAAATATTCAAAAATTTTTGAATCAGTTTAAATTGATATGTGAAAAAATGGACGATTTCGATTTTGTGATAGAAATGGCTCACTTCCATGATATTGAGATTTCTAATACAATTTATGACAAAAATGGGCGAACTCCATTAATGATTGCTACCAATTATGGATGTAGAGATATTGTAAGTGGATTAATTTACAATGGTGTTGATGTTAATTATAAAAATTTAAGCGGACATAACGCATTGTTCTTCGCTCAAAAACGAAGAGATAATTCTTTGATAGAGATGCTAACAGCAGGCAGTTTGCAAAATTAGAGTTATTGCGAAAGTCAAAGATGCTATTTCAAAACGTCTGGCTGTCAGAGTTTGTGGAATCATAAAAATCACTTTCGCAATAGATCTATTAATTTTTGTGATTGCATAAGCTCCAATAATCAGGGATTATAAGATGTAATTAATGACTATTAAATAAAAAAGCCTCCCGGAGGAGGCTGTATTAAACGAAAGGATAACAAAAGTTATTTCTTTGACTTTTCAATGGCAACACCAAGAATATCGCCCAAGCTTGCTCCGCTATCGGAAGAACCAAATTCTTCCATAACTTGTTTTTCTTCGTCGATTTCAAGGGCTTTAACTGACAACCAAATTTTTCTTCCGTTCTTATCAATAGAAGTAATTTTGGCATCAACTTTTTCTCCAACAGCAAAACGATCTGTTCTGCGATCTTGACGATCTCTTGCCAAATCAATTTTTTTGATGAAACCGCGTGTACCATTTGTTAATGTGACTTCAATACCGTCTTCTTTGATTTCAGAAACAACGCATGTTACGATCTCACCTTTTTTCACATTGACTTCTTCGCCACCATATGGGTTTTCCGTCAATTGCTTCATGCCGAGATTGATGCGACCTTTTTCTTGATCAATTTCAAGTACTTTTACTTTAATTGTATCGCCAACTTTGAAGTTTGCGTAATCTTCAGCTTTTACTTTCTCCCAGCTGATATCATTGATATGAACCATACCATCAATATCGTTCGAAACTTTTACAAACAAACCAAAGTCTGCGACTTTAGCGATTGTAGCATCAAACACATGTCCGATAGGGAAGTCTCTGATAATTGCAGTCCATGGATTCTCTTGGAGTTGCTTCATACCGAGTCCCATACGTCTCTTAGCTACATCAACATCCAAAACTACTACGTCAATAATTTCGCCTGGTTTTGCTACTGCAGATGGAGCCACGCTCTTCTTCCAGCTAACTTCTGAAACGTACACCAAACCTTCAACGCCATCTTTTACTTCAACAAAGATACCGTAATCTGTAACGTTTGTTACTTTTCCTTTTACTTTGTTTCCGACAGCGAACTCGACATCAACGCCTTCCCATGGATCAGCAATTAATTGCTTCATACCCAAAGAAATTCTGCGAGTCTCTTTATTGAATTTAACAACTTTAACTGATACTTCCTGTCCTGGAGTTAACACCTCTGATGGATGATTAATTCTTTTCCAAGAAATATCTGTATTGTGCAACAAACCATCGATGCCACCGATATCAACGAACGCACCATAATTTGTTATATTCTTTACTATGCCTTTAATAACTTGACCTTCTTGTAAGCTTTCCATGAGCTTAATTCTGTCTTCAGCACCTTCGCCAGCAAGAACTTCACGACGAGAAACAACGATATTTTCTCTAATCTTGTCCATTTTCAAAATGGCGAACGGCTGTTTAATTCCAACCAAAGGAGTAATATCTTTTACTGGATGAATATCGACTTGGCTTCCCGGTAAGAATGCATTTGCACCATTTCCCAAAGCAACCATAAAACCGCCCTTAACGCGATTAACGATCGTTCCCATAACGGTTTTACCGTCTTTGAACATTTGTTCGATACTATCCCAGGCTGCTTCTCTTAAGGCTTTTGCTCTGCTAAGAACAACTTCGCCGCCTTTGTCTTCATAACGATCAATGTATACTTTTATAGTATCACCAACTTTCATTTCGTCTTGACCTTCATCAGATATAAACTCTGATCTAGCAACGCGACCTTCTGATTTCAAACCAACATCTATAGTAACGAAGTTATCATCCAACGCTACAATCTTTCCTTCTACAACTCTATCTTTCCACAACGACTCTTTGCTGGCTTGTGCGAACAATTCAGCAAAGCTCTCGCCTTGAGTATTCAACTCGTTTGACATTAATACCTCTTAAAATTTAATTATTATTTAAAAAGAGACCAAATAAAAAATTCTCAATTACCCTTGTCTCGCTTTGAAACGAGGATTTGTCTTGTTTATAATATAAACACGACCTTTACGTCTAACTAAACGGCAGTTCTTATGTCTAGATCTTACCGTCTTCAATGAATTAACAACTTTCATAAAAAATCCTTTCAAACGTTCGTATATCATGAATTCTTAGAAAAGTCAAGTGCTTGTATAGGTTCAATACATAATATGAGACAGAAAAAATTGAAAAAGGAAAAGCCTCTTGTTTTAATTGTTATATTTTAAGGATTATGTGTGTAATTGCTATAAACGAAATGTTGTTACAAAATTTATGTGTATTTTTTTTGTGGTGAAAAATGTGTTTACGTAAAAGTTTGTATACCTAATAAAGTTCACAACAGACAAAAAACGACAAAAGAAAAATATAGCAAAATAATTGTTATTTGCTATTGAATATGCGATAATATATGATATAATCTCATTATTGCCGGCTTAGCTCAGTTGGTAGAGCAACTGATTTGTAATCAGTAGGTCGATAGTTCGAGTCTGTCAGCCGGCACCATTTCTAAATAAAACATCATGAAAATCGTCAAAGTTTGTATTGAGATTTTAAAGTGGTTATTTTATATCGATTTTTCTTCCGATTTCTCGTTGAACATTCTGACTACGCCAAAATGTAGATACCTGGCTCCAGTGAATAATGTCATAATTGCTGCAAGCCATAAAAATACTATACCAGCTTGTTTTAATTCAATAAATTTTGGAAACATTGCGGAACTTAAAAGACACGCGATTGAAATCATCTGCATTGTTGTTTTCCATTTTGCGTATTTAGTAACATGAATTATTAATTTCATTTCAGCCATAAATTCACGTAATCCTGATACTAAAATTTCTCGTCCCAATATAATAACTGCTGCAATTAAATTGATTCCGGAAATGAAACCAAATCCGGACAGCATTAATAAAATACTTGAAATCAAAATTTTATCAGCGACAGGGTCGAGGAAACGTCCAAACGCGGATACTTGCTTCCATTGACGTGCGAAATATCCATCGAAATAATCTGTTAAGCAAGCAATTGCGAATAATATCGTCGAAATTAAATGGGCAACAAATCCATCAAAATAAAAACAAAGAATAATAAATGGAATAGAAAAAATTCTGGATAAAGTCAGTACATTTGGTAACATCAAGAATTCTTTCTTCAAATTGATTCGTTTCTTTTTCATAACATAACTACAAAACAAAACACATGACTTATATCACGCTTTGCTTGGTTTTTAAATATATTTGAATATCCCCACAATAAAAACAGAAATCGAACGGTATAAGGAGTAAAAAAGGATCGAGTAACTCGGTATAATATTTATAGAAAATTTATATTTAAAGGAGTTACTCGATGAGAAAATTATACACCCAAAAACCAAAGAAATACAAGCAACTACAACCAGAAGAAAGATGGCAGATTGAAGCATATTGCAAAATAAAGTTATTGCGAAAGTCGAAGGTGATAGTTCAAGACGTCTGGCTATCAGAGTTTGTGGTCTCATACAAATCACTTTCGCAATAGCTCTATTGATTAAATTATAAATACTGGTATGTGAAAATTTTATGCCAAGCCGCTTTCCTAATAGAGTTATTGCGAAAGTCAAAGATGCTATTTCAAAACATCTGGCTGTCAGAGTTTGTGGAATCATAAAAATCACTTTCGCAATGAGCTTATTCACATATTCGTCATTGTGAATACAGTGAAACATATACGTATCTTCAAAGGAAAGAAGATATTCTGTAATATGAAGAGGAAGAGGGGAAGCAAACTGACGGCGAAGCAGGATTGTAAAATCCGAGAGATTGATTAGAACTCCTCTTGCGCAGTAATGCCGGACCTTATCTTAGCGATTTTACGCTGTGTTTATATGCTTGGCATCACTGCTTTTTTATTTTGATACAGGAGTGCGAAAATGTCAAAGTGTATTTTGGGAATCGATGTTAGCAAGAAAGAGCTGTCTGTTGCATTGTTAAAAGATGATCGCTTAATTGAGAAAAAAGTTTCAAATTCAAAATCTGGATTTAAAACTTTGGCTTCATTTTTGATTAAAAATCAATCGGAACAGAACGAAATGTTTTTTAGAAAGCTTTTTTAATTGCTCAAACAAATCTTGAGAATCCATAATTGTTGTTGATGCCATTTTATACTCTCCTCATTACATTTAAATACACATCTTTTATTTGTAAAAGGCAACTTTTTGCAAATTTTAGGCATCACCTTTACCTCTTTACTTCATTCTCCACGTTGTACCATTTGGAGAATCCTCCAAAATCACATTACGGTTCAAAAGCGTTGTTCTAATTTCATCTGCTTTTGCAAAATCCTTACTCATCTTTGCCAATCGACGTTGTTCAATCATCGCTTCAATTTCTTGTACTGAAATCGTATCAACTTGCTTATTCCAAGAATTACAATCACGTTGTAACAATCCGACCAAATCAGCACTTGCCCGCAACTGAGCACATAACGCATTAATTTCGTCTTGATTTTCGCTTTTATATATTTTATCAGCTATTGCAAGCAATTTTCGCAAAGCTAGTGGCGTATTTAAATTAGAACACAATGCGTCTAAAACGTCGTTATCATATGAAACATCAGCGACATTAGCCGTTGCTTTTTTCAACGCACCGTACATCCTGTTCAAACCAATTTTCGCTTGATTTACAATCTGTTCCGTCCAATCTAATGTTTTTTGATAATGAGTACTAAGCAAAACGTACCGGATAATTTCGCCATCATATTGCTTCAAAATATCAACTAATGAAATAATATTTCCAAGTGACTTCGACATTTTTTGTCCATTCACCAAAAGCATCTCATTGTGTAGCCAATAATTCGCCATACGACAACCAAACGCACCAAAATTTTGTGCAATTTCATTTTCATGATGTGGAAAAATCAGATCGTGTCCACCAGCATGGATATCAAACTGTTGCCCTAAATATTTGCTACTCATTGCTGAGCATTCGATATGCCATCCTGGACGTCCATCACCAAAATCACTATGCCATGACGGAGTACCTTCGTCAGATGGTTTCCACAAAACAAAATCCATTGGATCTTCTTTATATGGAGCAACTTCAACGCGACTTCCAGCAATCATTTCATCCAAATTTCTTTTAGATAACTGCCCATAGTTTGGTAATTTTTTCACGCGAAACAAAACATGACCTTCAGCCTGATACGCATATCCGTTATCGATAAGTAATTGAATTATATGCAACATTTCATCAATATGATCTGTCGCACGAGGTTCATTTGTAACAGGCAGAATATTTAACTTACTCAAATTGCTATGAAATTCCGCAATTACTTCATTTGTTAATTCACGAATAGAAATATTACGTTGTTTTGCTCTTGCATTTATTTTATCATCGACATCAGTAATATTTCGCGTATAACTCACTGATTTATATAGCGTTTTTAATGCACGGAACAAAACATCGAATACGACTAAAGGTCGAGCATTTCCTATATGCGGACTAGCGTATACAGTTGGTCCACAAGCATACATCCGCACATTATTTTCATCTAAAGGAACAAATTCCTCTAATTTATTAGTTAGTGAATTATACAGGTGCAATTTACTCATTTATTACACCTCTAAATTTGCAAAAATACGTGCTCGCACTTTTTCAACGCCAAAAAAGTTAAATATTTTCTTCAATTCTGGACCTGACTGTTTTCCCGTTAAAATCATTCTTATTGGATGAAACAATTCAAATCCTTTTCGGCCAGATTTTTCTTTTAAAACCTTGATCCAAGCATCGAAATCATTAGTCAAATTATCCAACGTCATTTGAACGAACGTAACATCCTGTTTTTCAATAGAAATATCATTATAAAACACATTGTACCACTCAACTGCTTCATCAATTTTAGAAATATTTCCTTTTATCAAATCCCAAAACTCAGCAGTAGCATGTGTTATACCGATTTCAATAAGTTTGTCTTTTACTTCATCGAAACTTTTATCTGCAATTATTTTTTTCGTAAAGCTATACACTTCATCAATATTAAATTTAACAACAGATAAGCTTCTGTTATTCAAAGAAAACTTTTGTTTCAATGTTTCTATTGTATCATGCTGATCTGGATTGTGAGCAGTTCCTAACGTAGTCAAAACATCCCAAATAGCCATTGGCTCAACACCTGCATTACGCATATTTACTATACTCAACGGAGATGCCGTACGTTTTGAAACATCCTCACCATTAGCAGAAGTCATAAGAGGCACATGTCCAAACTCAGGATTTGAACCATTAATTGCCCTAAACATATCTATCTGTGCTGCTGTATTTGTAATATGGTCATCACCACGAATAATATGAGTAATTCCCATTAGTGAATCATCAACAACAGACGCAAATGTATACATATAACTTCCATCTGGTCGAATCAAAATCGGATCGCTAATGCTATTTAACGGAATTGAAATTTCACCATGGACAAGGTCATTCCAACTAACAACCTCATCTTGATTTAATTTAAAACGCCAATAACTCGCACGCCCCTCTTTTCTGTACGCCTCAATTTGAGCATCGGTTAACCTCAATACCTCACGATCATATACAGGAGGAAGGCCTTGTGATACTTGAACTTTTCTTTTTAAAGAAAGCTCGTCTTTTGTTTCAAAGCATTCATATACACGACCTTCTTTTTTCAATTTTTCCATCGTCTGATTATATAAATCAATTCTTTCAGACTGACGATAAAATTCATCCCAAGAAATTCCCAACCACTTCAAATCTTCGATAATTAATTCTTCTGATTCTTTTGTGGAACGCACCTGATCCGTATCATCAATACGAAGAACGAATTTTCCATTCATCGTTTGTGAAAACAGATAATTTAACATCGCAATACGCACATTACCAACATGTAATTTTCCTGTTGGAGATGGTGCAAATCTAACTTTAACCATAATTATTTTTCTCCTTTATTATCTTCTGGTTTCTTCAATAATTTCTGCCACCATCCACGTTTTTTTGCTTTATCTTCATGTAATGTTGGAGAAATTACACTATACATCATTTCTTCTTTTCTTTTATCAGTTAATTCTGATAATTCAGTAAGTTGATTAATCGAATCAATTTGTATTTGTAACTCTGAAGGTGGTGCCATTAATCCTCGCTCAACGGATAAACCTTCCAAATTTAATACTCGCTTACGCTGAGCTTCTTTTACTTCAGATGTAACAATATCAACCGGCTTTTCTTTATCTTTTTTGCGTTGAACATTACTACTGCGATTCCGAGACTTTTTTGTAATTTTTGTATTATCGGAATCATTTTTATTTTCTTTCACTTGCTCTTTTGAAGATATTGCCTTTTCTTCGTTAACAACTTGTTTTGATTCAGTTTTTTTATCTTCTTCCGAATCAATTTTCCTTTGGTTTTTTTGCTTCTTATGATTACGCAATTTTATAGATCTATTTTTAGAATCATTTTTTTGCGTATTATTTATATCTTCAGAAACAACGATATCATCATTATTGTTTTCAACATCTTTAGTATTAACTTTTTGATTTTGCTTGTTTTTTTGTTTTTGCTGAAAACGTTTCTTTCCTTGAGTTTTATCGTTCTGATTTGCTTCTTCATTTTCAACATTTTCATTAGAACGATTTTGTTTCATCTCTCGCTGATTTTTTTTATTGTTTTGCTTAGATTTTTTCTCCACAACACTTTCTTCAACTTGGTCAGAATCATTATCATTTTCATCGTCATTTTCTATACGTGAATTATTATGAACAATAGAGTCTATCTTAAAATCTAACGCCGTAATATTCGGATCAATATTAATCATAACATGCATATTATTGCGTTCTTCAATATTCGATAAAAATAAACGCTTATGATTCATGATATACAACGCAACCGAAGGAGGTAAAGTAACTCTAACTTCAGAAGCTCTCAACATAGAACAACTTTCTTCTATTCTACGCAAAACCTGAATTGCGTTAGATTCTTCGGACCACACAAAACCAGTACCACGGCAATGTGGACAGATAATCATATTTGCATCAGCAATACTTGAACGCAAGCGCTGACGTGAAAACTCTAACAAACCAAAATTTGTAATTGAACCAACTTGAATTTTGGCCTTATCATCACGCAACGCACTTTTTAAACATTTTTCAACCTTTATATTGTCCCTCTTATCTTCCATATCGATAAAATCAACGACAATCAATCCCGCCAAATCTCGCAACTTACATTGACGAGCCAAAGCGACAGCAGCCTCAAGATTGGTTTTCAACGCCGTTCCAGCAATATTCCTTTCTCTCGTCGCCTTACCGGAGTTAACATCAACAGATATCAATGCCTCAGTATTATTGATAATCAAATAACCACCAGACGGTAAATCAACTCTCGTTGAATATATCTGACGAATTTGATCATTTATATTAAATTTCTTAAACAAAGGCTGTGTCACATCATCATACAATTGAACTTTTTTCGCATGACTAGGCATAAGATTTTTCATACATTGTTTTGCAACCTTATACCCTTCTTTTCCTTCGACAATAATTTCATCAATATCCTTAGAATACATATCACGAATAGAACGCTTGATGATTCCAGCCTCTTCATGAATTAGACATGGAGCAGTTGAATTTAATGTATTCTGACGAATTTCATCCCACATTTTACCCAAGTAATCGAAATCCTTACGAATTTCTGTTTTTGTATGACCAATTGCCGCCGTACGCAAAACAACACTGCCGTGATCGACTTTAAGATCGGCAACTATTTTTTTCAGCTTCATACGATCAGTGTGATTGGTTATCTTACGCGACACACCACTGCTTTTTTCTGTATTTGGCATTAAAACGCAATAGCGTCCAGCTAACGAGATATAAGTTGTTAAAGACGCCCCCTTATTACCTCGTTCTTCTTTGGTAACTTGAACGAGCATAATTTGACGCTTTTTTACAACCTCTTGAATTTTATATCTTCGATATAATTGATAGCGAATTCGACCAACTTCCTTTTGATCCAGTTCTTCAACACTAACTCCGAGCTCCTCAGCACGAGCCGCAATAGCATTATTTATATGCTCATCTAATTCTTGACGATCGCCAACTGGAATTTGAAAATAGTCATGATGAACTTCGCTAAAGCTCAAAAAACCATGACGCCCCATTCCATAATCGACAAACGCCGCTTGCAAAGACGGCTCCACGCGAATTACTTTCGCAAGATAAATATTACCTTTCACTTGAAGTTTTGTTGTAGATTCAAAATCGTATCTTTCTAATTTTCCATCATCAATGACTGCAACTCTAGTTTCCTCAGAATGAGCGGAGTCAATCAATATATTTTTCGACATAACGTTCTCCGTAATTCAAAATTGCACACAAAGAACGCATACGATTTACAACGTACATACATAATATCAACTCAAATACTCCTGACAACCAATACTTCATTATAGTTTCACCAAGAATATACATAATTCTTTATGTGCTCCTAAACACAACGCGAATTCATATTCGCAAAATAAACTCATAAAGGGATATACACCCCTAACATCTGTTATTATACAGATAGAAGCCATTTGTGTAAATGAAAATATTTCAAATATTTTTTTACATAAAATGGCATTGAAAGTGAGAACGTTAATCATTCTGAGATGACTAACTTTTGATTTATACCATACAAACTTAGTTTTGTCAAGAAAAAATTTTTACACTGTTGCAATAATGCAACACACAACAACTAAAAACATAACTCAAACCTAGAAACACTCCACGCAATACGTTGTTACATGACTAAACAGAATCAAAACGAATGATGGCACAATAAACTAATAAGTCGAACGGATGAGGTCGAAAAGCTCACGGGGCGAGAGCCAATTGAGAACTTTCAGCGGTCTATTATTTATAACTGTTTGAATTTTATGGATTTCCGCATCAGATAT
>Ga0256405_10005867_pt1 | contig 20488 bp, 18 predicted proteins | sample RumenRJG_02DNA_FD_189096 | JGI IMG/M metagenome (GOLD analysis project Ga0256405, IMG submission 189096) | Bovine rumen microbial communities from Lethbridge, Alberta, Canada - RJG_02 | ecosystem: Host-associated > Mammals > Digestive system > Stomach > Rumen | place: Canada: Alberta... | reverse complement strand
CAGCCGCAGAACGGCAAACAGATACGGAGGTATCCCATGAAACAAGGCATCACCCTGATGGACGGCGCGGTCGGCACGTCGCTCTGGGCCAAGGCGGAGGCGAACGGCATCAAGAAGGACCCCGTCTGGCGCTACAACATCGAGCATCCGGAGCTCGTCGCGGAGCTGGCCCGGGAATACGCCGAAGCCGGAGCGGAGATCGTGCTGGCCAACACCTTCGGCGCCAACGGCCCCGCCGTCAAGCGATCCTCGACCTACACTGCCCCCGAGGTGGTATCCGCCGGCGTCCGCGTCGCCAAGGAAGCGCTCCGCGGAACGGGTGCGAAGGTCGCCCTGTCCGCCGGACCTCTGACCGCCCTCATGGAGCCCTACGGGGATCTGACCGAGGAGGAAGCCGGGGAGATCTTTTACGAGATGCTCGCCGCCGGAGCCAAGGAAGGGCCGGACATCATCCTTCTGCAGACCTTCATGGATCTGGCCATGCTGCGGGTGGCGGCGGTGGAGGCGAAGAAATTCGGCATTCCGGTATTCTGCTGCCTGACCTTCGAGCGGCGCGGCAAGACCATGATGGGCAACTCGGTGGAGGACATGATCGAGGAGCTGGAGCCGGTGGGCGTGGATGCTCTGGGCATGAACTGCTCCCTGGGTCCGGATCTGGCGGTGCCGGTGATCAGGGAGTTCGTCGGCAAGACGAGCCTGCCCCTGATCTTCAAGCCCAACGCCGGCAAGCCCATTCTGGCGGCGGACGGCACCACGGCCACGGCCTACAGCGCCAAGGTCTTCGCCGACGACGTCATGCCCGCCCTGGATTTCGTGGACTACGTGGGCGGCTGCTGCGGAAGCGACCCGTCCTACATCCGCGAGCTGGCAGCCCGGATGGGAAAGTAAGCGCAATACATCAGGAAAACAAAACAATCCCGCGGCTTCTGTCCGTCTTGCACGGAGGAAACCGCGGGAGTTTGTTATTTATATTCGGAAGAATTCCCTCAGAACAGCATCCGCTCCATGTATTCCGAGGCGAAGGTGGGATTGGCGGCCAGGGACACCAGCTCCACCCGGCGGGCATACTCCTCGCACACACCGCGCAGATCCCGGGACAGCAGAAGCATGGACGCTCCGGCCAGAGCCGCGTTCCCCAGAATCCGGACCTTCGGCAGCAGCTCCTCCGGCAGAAGCCCGATGGCTCCGGCGTTCCCGATGTCCAGATAGCTTCCGAAGCCGCCGGCAACGCCCAGCTCCTCCACCTGTCCGCAGTCCGCTCCCGCCGTCAGCAGAAGCGTCCTCAGACCCGCGTGAATGGCGCTCTTGGCCAGCTGGACCGCCCGGATGTCGTCCTGCGTCAGGGACACCGGTCCCGAGATCACGGCGGGATCGTCCTCCAGATAGCCGGTCTCGTCCAGAGCCTCGGTCTCGAGGAGCGCCGCCACGGCGTCCACCAGACCGCTTCCGCAGATGCCGACGGGCTCACCTCCGCCGATCACATGGGCCCCGATCGATCCGTCCTTCACCCAGACCTTGTCCACGGCTCCGTCCCGGCCTCCCATACCCATGGAGATCCCGGCGCCCTCAAAGGCGGGACCCGCGGCGGTGGAGGCGGCGTACAAGCGGTCCCCATGCTTCAGGATCATCTCGCCGTTTGTGCCGATGTCCGTCAGTAGCCGCGTGCCGGGTTTGCGGCAGATATCGGAGGCCATAAGGGAGCAGAGCATGTCCGCGCCGAGGAAGGCACCCGCGCAGGGAGGAAAATAGACCTCGGCCTCCGGAGCCAGGGCGTCCAGCTCCAGCAGAGCCGCGGGTACGGTCTCCCCGAACAGGCACGGCGCGTGGAAGGGCGCGTGGGTCAGGGGCTCCGGATCGGTCTCCGTCAGCAGATAGAGCATGACGGTGTTCCCGGTGATCACGGCGTAATCGGCCGCGCGGTCCGGCAGTCCGGCCTCCCGGGTCATGGACAGGAGCATGTCGTCCACGGCGGACCGGACGGCGGCGGCGATCTCACCACCGTGACCGGCCAGCACCGCCTGCATGCGGGTGATGACATCCGCGCCCCAGGCGGATTCCGGATTCAGCCGGGTGTCCTCCGCCAGCAGTTCCCCGCCGGGACCGTACAGTCTGGCGGCCAGGGTGGTGGTTCCGATGTCCACGGCGGCGCCTGCCCGGGAAAAGACCGGATCCCGTCTGAAATCCGGCATCTCCCCTTCCGTGCGGATCCGGGCGGTGCCCTTTTCCTTCGGGACGCTCACCGCGCAGTCGCCGAGGACCGTGACCCGGCAGGCCAGACGCACGCCCGCTCCCAGCTCCGCCGGGGTGAGGATCCGCCGCTCCCGGTCATCCGGTGGGGAGACCTCTCCCGATACCCGGACCCGGCACTTTCCGCACCGGCCTCTCCCTCCGCAGGGCATGGCCAGCGCGCCGGTCGGGGAGATCAGCTCCCCAAGTCCGGTCCCCGCGGGGCAGGTCATGGGAACCCCGTCCACCGTCACCGTCACGATTCTGTCCGCCATCCTCGTTCCTCCTCTGGTTCTTCGTCAGTCCGCCGGGTCCGCGGGCATGTCGAAAAGCACCGCCCCGAAGTAGGTGACGGTGTTCTCGCCGTTGATATACCGCATGCCGGCCTCCTCAGCCATGGCCGCCACGTCGACGCCGTATGCCTCCAGGGACGACACGGCCAGCTCCGGGTGGCGGCAGGGCTCGTCCGTCCTTTTGGCGCAGACCGGGCAGACCGGACATCCTCCCGCCCCCAGATACAGGGTCCGGGGGAGCCGTTCCTCCGCGATCCGCTCTCTGAGAGCAAGCATCAGGCGGTTGTGGACGGCTCCGGCCTCCATCATGCCCTCGTAGTCGCAGCTGTCCTCCAGCTGTCCCACGGTCTGGTACGCCAGCGCGTGGGAATAGGTCTTCACCCGGGCCATGAGGACGTGAATATCCCCCGCGGAGGGAGGACAGGTCCAGCACCGGCCGTAATTCCCGCAGGCATTGGCGGTGCACATGTCCCGGTAGGCGGCGTTCGTGACGATCCGGTCCGCCGGGATCACCGCCGCCCGGTACGCCCCCAGCCCGAGAGCAAGGGCGCACAGGCGGTCCGACAATTTACTGCAGTCCTCCATTCAGCCGGCGGCCTTCAGGGAACGGCAGAGCTCCACAGCCGCGTCCGCCGCGCTGGCTGCGTCGGGGGTATAGACGTCCGCGCCGATCTTCTTGCAGTACGCCTCGTCCACGGGCGCGCCGCCGATCATGATCTTCACCTTGTCGCGGATGCCCGCCGCCTCGGCCTTCTTCACGACCTCCTCCATGACGCCCATGGTGGTGGTCAGCAGAGCGGAGCAGGCGATGATCTGGCAGTTCTGCTCGATGGCAGTCTGCACGAAGGTATCCGGGGACACGTCGGTGCCCAGGTCCACGACCTCCAGGCCCTTGCCCTCGAACATGAGCTTCACCAGATTCTTGCCGATATCGTGCAGGTCGCCCTGGACGGTGCCGATGCAGACCTTGCCCTCAGCCTTGACCCCGGCCTCGGCCAGAAGCGGCTTCAGGACGCCCACGCCCATGTTCATGGCTCTGGCGGCTACCAGCACCTCGGGGACGTAGACCTCGTTGGTCTTGAATTTTTCGCCGATGACGTTCATGCCGGAGAGCAGGCCCTCCTTGAGGATCGCGTCGGGCTCGATGCCTTCGTCGACGGCCTTCTGGACCAGCTCCTTCACGACCTTGGCCTTGCCGCGCTGCAGGTTCTCGGAAATCTCGTTCAGCAGTTCGGTGTTCATGGTGTACTCCTTTTTGTCTTTTTTCTTGTTTTTTATTGTGCTGTCAGGTTTGTGTATAGGAATACCGGGAATTCCGGTTCACACGCGGATCTTCTTGATCTCCTCGGCGTAGTACTGGACCAGCTCGAACTTCGTGCCGGGCATGAGCCGGTGGTCCGGACAGGGGATGAAGCCGCCCATGGAGGCCAGACGCTTCATGCGCTCGATCTCCGCGTCCACCGCCGCCTTATCCTTGCGCAGGGCGGTCTTGTCCATGCCTCCGATGCCCCGCATGCCGGGTCCGAATTTCTTTCTGGAGGGCTCGAACTGATCCCCCCAGACGCCCACCTCGATGGGGAACATGGTGTTGACGCCGTTCTCGAACCACGTGGGCTGGAGCTTTTCGGTGACGCCGTCGCAGTCCAGGGAGATGATGTCGATGCCGTAGGAGTGGCACAGCTCGTTGCGCTTCCTGTAGTGCTTCGCCGCCAGCTCGTCGAAGATGTCGGGGTCCAGCAGGGGGCCGTTCTTGAAGCAGATGTCCTCCCAGTAGTGGGCGAAATCGAACTTCGCGCCGGTCTCCAGAATGGCCTTCGCGCACTGGTACTGAAGCTCGGCGTAGGTGTCCACGATGTCGGCGAACAGCTCCTCGTCCTCGTCGTACAGCAGGTAGCTCATGCCGATGACGGAGGTCATGTTGCGGATGTCGCCCATGACGGAGCCGAGATGGAGCCCCACGGGGACGTCCTTCGGCCGGGTCTCGTTGAAGTGCTTGTAGTATTCGACGTTCACACGCTCGGGGAAGAACTGCATCTTCGGCTTGAAGAGGGTCTCGAAGGCCTCTCTGTCCTTTAAGAGGTAGTCGTCCTCCGAGGGGATGGAGGTGACGCCGGGCTTATGCTTTTCGATGATGCCGTCCCCGTTGAGGACGCGGCGGGATCCGTCGGGCAGGACCTCCAGCACCTTTGACTCGAACCGCGGAGACAGGCCGTTGTTGGAGCCGGTACAGTGATACCAGTTGAAGTCCCATCCGATGAGCTTGTCCAGCTCCATGTCCTTTTCGCTGCCGTCATAGTTGCCGACGGCCAGGTCCTTGGGGATCTTTCCCTGCTCCGCCCATTCGGTGAGCAGCTCCCCCCAGTAGCCGAAATGCACGGCGGGGAACCGGTCGACGGGCTGATAATGCAGAATGTTCATGGCGCGTTCTCTGTTGGTCATATGGTCCTCCGATCTATTCCCGGACGGCGCGGGATGCATATTCCTCCAGCATGGCGACGTAGACGCGGTACCGCTCCAGAGGGACGTCCGGCGGGGTCTGATGGTCCACCGAGGGGATGAAGCCCCCCGTTTTCATGACGGGCAGCAGGCGCTCGAACTCGCCCCGCATGGCCTCCGCGCTGACCCGCATGGTCATCTTGTCAAAGGCTCCGATGAAGAGGAAGTCGGGATACGCCTCCCTGAGGGCCGGGAGATCCACGCCCGCCTGCCGCTCCAGAGGCAGAACGCCCTCGATGCCCGCGCGTCTCAGCCACGGGATCATCTTCGTCACGTCTCCGTCCGTGTCCACGATGACCTTCGTCCCGTGCTCCCGGATGAAGGGGACCACCTTTTTGTAGTATGGCAGGAGGAACTCGTCGAAGCACGCCTCGGAGAGCATGGGTCCGTTGTTGTAGCTCATGTCCTCGCCGAAGGTCATGAAGTCCGGGGTAAGGATCTCGTAGATCCGCTCCATCTGACGAAGCTGATACTCGGCCAGATCGTCCAGGATCCGGTGGTACAGCTCCGGGTAGTCGTAGAAGGAATAGAGGTGTCCCTCGATGCCGAAGAGGGTCCGCGGGAACCAGAAGCCGCCGTCCAGCGAGAACCAGATGGGGTACGCTCCCGCGTCGTGTTCCGCCTTGCGCCGGCGCATATCCTCGAGCTGCCCGTCCGGTCCGTGCTCCGGATAGAGGAACGGCAGGATGGCCTCGTAGCTCTCCTCGTCCTCCATGATGGGGCCGCCGTTGAACTTCGGTCCCGGGCATCCCGGTCCTCTGTGGGGGAGCCAGTACTGGATATGCTGGTCCAGACCCAGAGTCGGAGCGATCTCGTGCCAGGGGAGCTCCCGGGACAGTCCCTGCTCCTGCCAGGCGCGGATGGTCTTGTCCCACCAGGAGGCCCATTCGATCATGGGGAGGCGGTCGTCCGGCTTCTCGAAGCTCAGGACCGCCCTCACCCGTTCGCGGTTGGTCATGAAAATGCCATCTTCCTTTCTGCGCCCTCCTCATCGCGGACGGAGGGCCGGAAGCATCCCACAAGGAGGAGCGCTCCTCCGGGCACGCACTTTTTGTTATTGTACCACATCCGGCGCGGATGTTCAAGGTGTGAGGAAAATTTTCACCGTTACCCGGGGCTGTTTTTTCCGGCTCCGCATGGATCGGATTCTATTATACCATGCCCGCGCGCGCTCCGTCAAGACGAAGATGCTCCGGAGGCAAAAAGAAAACGGCGCCGGTTGACAGACGCGGGCAAAGCTGATATACTGGACGCGGAACGAACGCACGGAGGCTGCCATGGACCGGATTTACAACTTCGATTCCCCCCTCGGACCTCTGACGGCGGCGTCGGACGGGACCTCACTGACGGGACTGTGGTTCCGGGGGCAGGTGCATTTCGGGCGGACCCTGGGGCCGGAGCGTGAGGAGCGGTTCCTGCCGGTATTCCGGGAGTGCGCCGCATGGCTCGGGATGTATTTCGGCGGAGCGGTCCCGGACTTCACCCCGCCCCTGAATCTGCGCGGCACGCCCTTTCAGAAAGCCGTCTGGGATCTGCTGACGAAAATCCCGCCGGGGGAGACCGTCACCTACGGAGAGCTTGCCCGGACGCTCCGTCCGGAGGAAGGAGGCAGGGCGGCCAGAGCCGTGGGATCCGCCGTGGGGCTCAACCCGGTCTCCCTGATCGTCCCATGCCATCGGGTGGTGGGGGCGGACGGCTCCCTCACCGGATACGCCGGCGGCGTCGGACGGAAGCTCCGTCTGCTGGAGCTGGAGCGCGGGATGCTCTGCTGATGCGGTTCTCTTCGATAAGGGAAAACGCGGCTTTCTTCCGAAGTGAAGCGTCCGCGTGCCGGGAGAAAAAACCAAATCTCATCTTGCCATCCGCCGGAAACTGCGCTATAATAGACACGGCAAACCGAGATTACCAGACCGGAGGCACTTCATATGACCATTCAGTTCGCTTACGCCGACCGCGATTTCAAGCAGATCGAGGGAAAGATCCCCGCGCTCGACGGCCGCTTTGTCAAGGGAGCGGAGAAGATCGAAGGCATCCACCTGTTCTCCCCGAGAAATTCCGCCGCCGCCTTCCAGATCGCCGTCCGGGCGGACGAGGACTGTGTTCTGAACGTCGGAACCGAGCCCTATTTCTCCCAGCACGGGCAGAAGCCCGTTCTCCGGGTCGCCCTGGATTCCGATCTTCCCGGGACCCTCCACATCCTCGATCTCACCCTCGCCGAGGACGGTCAGCGCTATGCCGACGCCCTGCTCTCCTCGCCCGTGCTGGAGCTGAAGGCCGGGGAGGTCCGCACGATCTACGCGGAGCTCAGCGTACCGGCGGACGCCGCGCCCGGAGACCACAGCTTCACGGTGAGCCTCTACACCCACCGCATGCTGGAGCCCGAGACCAGGGCGGGAGCCTTCTCCGGCGTCGCCGAGGCCTCGGAGTACGTCCTGCACGACGTACGGGAGAACAAATTCCACCTCGATCTCTGGCAGCATCCCTCGAATCTGGCCCGCAAGGCCGAGACGCCTCTCTGGAGCGACGCGCACTTCGCCGTCATCGACAAATATCTGAAATCCCTCGGGGAGCTCGGACAGAAGGCGGTCACCATCGTCGCCTCCGACGCGCCGTGGAGCGGTCAGGGCTGCAGCACGGTGGCCGACGACGCGAATATGTTTGAGTACGGCATCATTCAGGCGAAGAAGACCCGGGACGGCCGCATCGAGTGCGATTTCACCGCCATGCAGCGATACATCGACACGGCGGCGAAGTACGGCATCGACCGGGAGATCTCGGTCTACGGCCTCTGCAACGTGTGGAGCCAGTGCGGCTTCACCCGGCCGGCGGAGGACTATCCCGACGGGGTGCGCATCCGCTATCTCGACGAGGCGGACGGGTGCTATAAATACATGACAAAAGCCGCCGACATCAAGGCGTATATCGTGAATCTGGAGCAGTACTTCCTCGCCACCGGGCAGATGGACCGCGTCCGTCTCTCGGCCGACGAGCCCGGCGACATCGAACACTACCGCGAAATCCTCCGGATCCTGCACGAGACCGCCCCCGCCTTCAAATTCAAGGCCTGCATCAACCACTCCGAGTTCATCGGCGAATTCGGCGAGGAGGTGTACGACTTCGCGCCGTACATCGGGGGCATGACCGCCGAGTATCCCGTGCTGAAGCGGTATCAGGAGACCATGCCGGGGAAGCGGTTCATCTACTATATCTGCTGCGGCCCCTCCTTCCCGAACACCTTCGTCACAAGTCCCCTCATCGAGTCGGAATACATGCCCGTGCTGGCCTCCGCGGCGGGCTTTGACGGCATGCTCCGCTGGAGCTACAACATCTGGCCCGACCGTCCCAGAGAGGACGCGCGCTACCGCGACTGGAGGACCGGAGACACCCATCTCGTCTATCCCCAGGCCGACGGCAGTCCCCTTCTGACGCTGAGATGGAAAGAATTCAGGCACGGCATCGAGCTGTATGAGATCCTGGAGGAGCTGAAGGCGAAGGATCCCGACGCCGCTCAGAAGGCCTATGCCATGGTGATGAAGACCGCGGACATCGAGGCCGTCGGAAAAGCCGGTACGCCGGAGGAGATGTACGTTTCGGAGATCGAGGCCTACGACGCCATGGAGCGGTTTGCCGCGGAGAAGCTGGCCGACTGACCCGGATCACGGCGCCATCGCGCGGGACCGAAGAAATCCCAATCAATCTGCAAAACATGGGCGGCATCCGTTTTCTCCGGGATCCCGGGGAGGCGGTGCGGCACGATTCATATCTATAAACGGAGGGCAACATCATGAGCGGACTGCGCACAGTCAAGGTCGGCATCGTCGGCTGCGGCGGCATCGCCAACGGAAAGCACATGCCGGCGCTGAAGAAATGCGGAAATGTGGAAATGACCGCCTTCTGCGACATCATCGAGGAGAGAGCGGTCAAGGCGGCGGCGGATTTCGGCGTCGAGGGGGCGAAGGTCTTCACCGACTACCGGGATCTGTTGGCCATGAAGGACATCGAGGTGGTCCACGTGCTGACGCCCAACTACAAGCACGCGGAGATCTCCATCGCCGCGCTGAACGCGGGAAAGCACGTCATGTGCGAAAAGCCCATGGCGACCACCTACGCCGAGGCCGCGGCCATGTGCGAGGCGGCGGAGAGGAACGGGAAAAAGCTGACCATCGGCTATCAGTCCCGTTCGGAGCCCTCGTATCAATACGCCCACAACCTGATCGCCCAGGGGAAGATCGGAGAGGTCTACTACATCAAGGCCCCTTCCATCCGGCGGCGCGGCGTTCCCACCTGGGGCGTCTTCATGGATGAGGAAAAGCAGGGCGGCGGCCCCATGATCGACATCGGCACCCATTCCATCGACGCGGCCCTGTATGTGGCCAACAACTACGACGTGGCCTCCGTCAGCGGCGTGGTGAACAACAAGCTGAAATACTACGCCAAGGACAACGGCTCCTGGGGACCCTGGGGCGAGGACCGTCCCTTCACGGTGGAGGACAGCGCCATGGGCATGGTCCGGTTCAAAAACGGCGCCATGATGTACGTGGAGGCCTCCTGGCTTCTGAACGTGCAGGACGGCGGACATCCCACCTTCTGCGGGACCCTGGGCGGCATCGAGATGATGCACGGCGGGGTGGCGCTGAACGGCGAGAGACCGGACGAGAACGGGGTGATGAAGCTGTTCGACGAGCTGTACAAGCCCACGCCCGCCGACCGGACCTACTTCCGCGATGAACAGCTCTCCTCCTCCGAATACGAGGCGCGCCAGTGGATCCAGGCCGTGGTGGAGGACATCGATCCGATCGTTCTGCCCAGGCAGGCCGCCGTGGTGACGAAGATCATCGAGGCGATCTATCAGAGCGGCCGAAGCGGAAGAACCGTCTGTTTCGACTGATCCCGCCCGTTGGGAAATCACGGTGGTGAAGCTATGCTGAAGTATTCTGTCTGGTCCAGTTATTTTGTCGAGCTGTCCCCCGAGGACATGATAACGGAGTTTCTGAACGCCGGGTTTACCGCGTCGGAGTTCTCGGACGAGCACGGGTTCATGCTCCTTGACCGCGGGGACCCGGAAAAGGAGGGCGCGAAGCTGAAGCGGTACGCCGACGGCCTCGGGTTCTCCTTCCCGCAGGGGCATCTGCTTCTCCGTGCGGATCTCTGCGCGGACGGGGCGGTTGACGTTCTCAAGCCGTGGCTCGATCTATTCCTGTCGCTGGGGATCCGGTCCGGGGTCCTCCACGCGGCGGGCGGAGACAGCCTTGACCCGGAAGAGCGGTTCGAGCGGCGCGCCGGAACGCTGACGCAGCTCTCTGAGTATGTGAAGGGGACCGATTTCACGATCTGCCTCGAAAACCTGTGCGGCTCCACACGGCCGCAGACGGCAGAGGAGCTGAACGCCCTGATCGACGCGGCAGGCGGGGACGCGAATCTCGGGATCTGTCTCGACACCGGGCACCTGCACATCAAAAAGGAGCGGCAAGAGACGCAGGCCGACTTCATCCGGACCGCGGGGAAGAGGCTGAAGGCCCTCCATATCGCCGATAACGACACCACGGGCGATATGCACCTGATGCCCTACGGCCGCGGGACCGTCGACTGGCCCGAGGTCATGACCTCCCTCCGCGCAGTGGGCTACGACCGGCTCTTCAACCTGGAGATCCCCGGGGAGCGCCGTTGTCCCATGCCGGTTCTGAGGGAAAAGCTCAAGTACTGCCGCGCCCTCTGCGAGCTCATGCTCTCCTCCGCCGGTCTCTGATCGTTCCGAAGAAGCAGTCAGAACACAAAAGCCGCGCCCTCCGTCCGGGTTCCATGCCGGGAACCGGAGAGGCGCGGCTGTTTTTTCTTTCTGCGGCTCTCATCCCTTCCCCGCCTTTTGCAGGGAATCATACGTTTCCGAAAGCCATTCCTCACAGGGATCGTAAGAAGGTTCGGCCCACCGGTCCAGCAGCTTATTGAGGGTCTCACGATCCTCTTTTATATCGGTGCATCCGTACTGCTCCGGCTCCCGGTTGACCGTCGCCGTATGGCGGCACCCCTTTCCGAAGTCGATCCTGTATGCAATACCCCGTCCGGCTGCGGTGCGCGAAGAGCGTCGATCCCTCCGTGTACCAGAACCACTTGTCCTCCATGGCCTTTGGGAACATGGCCCCGGCGGAGCGCGTCCGTATCCGGATCCGCGATGCTTGCTTTTCTGATTTCAATCGAGCTTTTCGCCTTTATCCTCCGGTCCGCCTCGGGACGGGATCCCTATTTCCTGCTGTCGTCCTGTGCGTTGTCCCCTTCGTCGGGACGGATCTTTGACTCGAGCTCCCTGATTTTTCTCACGGACCCCGCAAGGAAAACCGCCCCGGCCGTCATCAGCACCGCTCCCGCGGCAAGGGAAATGATGTTGATGATATTCTTTGCGGCGAGCTGTGACGAATCGGTGATGTCGGGCACCGCGTAGTCCCCGTTCGGCCTCCGGTACACCTCGACCGTCACCGTTTCGCCCACGTTGACCGCGTGCGTATACAGCGTTGCGGTATCCCGGTAGGTCTCCCCGTCCACCTCGTAGCTCAGGTGCGTGAACCACGCTCTGTCTCCGGGCGTATCGTCCGTGAGCTTGGTGTCCGTGACCGCGGCCTCGACCCGGCGAATATCCCCGGAGGTCTCGTATTCCCTCAGAGCGGCGCTGTTCCGGATGAAGCCCGCCGCTCCCAGCGCAAGGAACACGACCGCCGCCGCCATCGGAACAAGGGCAGTTTTTGCGTTTGCCTTTTCCCGCTCCAGATTTCTTTTTCTTTTGTCGTTTTTCCTGCTCATCGTACGCCTCCTCCGTTTTTCGATCCTGCCATGCAGTACGATGATATGGTAATGCATTTCCGCTCCAAAGTCAAGCTCCGGCGGAAAATTGATATGAAACTTTACTATTGCGGTTCCGGATTCCGGACGGACGTCCCCCGTTCACGCGCCCGCAGCCACCGCTCAAAACCGTCGGAACGTCATCCGGATGTCCTTCCATCTGAGGTGGCGGACCGCGAAATCCGCGAGGCTGAGGATCAGCAGCAGAAGTCCGAGGGGGAACAGCAGATCGGTCCGTGTCCGGGTCTCAGGCTCTGAAAGATTAACCGGAGTCTCCTCCTCGGGCGCCGGAACGATCCCGTCCGCGAAGATCTGCCGCAGCATCCTGCGTCCGGGATTTGTCTCCCGCCACCGGGCTGACCAGTCCCCCGCGAGGTCGCTTGCGAACGCCGCCGCCGATCCGCCGCCGAACTTCCATTCCGCGAGGATGGGATCGCCGGTTTCCGTCTGAAGCGCAAGATCGGCGTTTTCCTTCAGGGTGGTGCCGACATATCCCTGCAGGGCGGGAAGATCCGTGGGGATGCCTCCGGGCTGGATCACCGCGGTCTCCTTCAGCTTCAGCGGATCGGACAGGACGGTTTCCGTCTCGGAGAGCATGACATCGGGCAGCTCCTCCACGTTCTCGACGAGATAGGTCCGCCCGCCCCCTTTGGCCGCCATCTCCGTCAGGATGGGGGAGGAATATCCGATGGCGATGGTGGAGAGCGTGACTCCCTCCTCCGTCATCAGCCGGACGGTTTTCTCATCGTATCTACCGTCGCTCGGTTCCCCGTCGGAGAGAAAGATCACATGCCGGACTGGTGCGTCGGAAGCGTTGAGCTCCCGTCTCGCTCTCTGCAGCGCTCCTCCGTACAGAGTGCCGCCGTCCGTTTCGAGGGAGGAAACGAGACGGGCCAGAACCGCCTTCTCCGTTTCGGTGGCCGGAACCAGCGGGGAGCGCAGTACGGCGGAATCGCTGAACGAGATGATGCCCACCGTATCCTCCGCGGAAAGCGCTTCGATGCACCGGATCGTCCCCTGCTTCGCCATGGACAGCCTTTCAACCCGCCCCCGTTTGTCGGGCTCGATCATGCTGTTTGAGGTGTCAATCACCAGCATCAGCGCGATACCGTCTCCCTTCTCCGCGCTGTAGTCGAAGGACACGGGCAGCAGGGTCTCATACGCCGTTCCCTTCATATTGCCGAGGGACAGACCGTGTTCCCCGCCCGCGGCCAGAACAGTACCGCCTTCTCTGACATAGAGCGCCAGCTGCCCTCCGAACCGCCCGGGGAGATCGTCCGCGGACACGCCGAGCAGAACGATTTTCCGATACCGGTTCAGATCGGCGAGGGAAACGGGGACCTGATCCGGGACGCGGATGTCGGCATGGGCGTCCCCGGGAAGAAACGGAAGGATTGTCTCCGCCTCCTCTTCGCTGTCCGCGACGATCAGAAACGTATCCCGCACTTTTTCTTCCGGCTCCGGTTCGTCCGTCGGATCCGGCAGCATCCCGATCCACGACAGCTCCGCTCCGGCCAGGACGAAGACCAGAACGACCGCGAGAAGCGAATGGAGGAGAACGGGAGCCGTCCTGCGAAATCCCCGTCGCCGTCCCCGCGGGACCAAAAACCACGGAACGAGAATCAGCGCGAGGACCGGGAGGAGCAGAAACAGCGCCCACGGGAAATCAAAGGTCAGCCTGATGTGGTTCATGTGCCCGGATCCTCCTTTCCGTCAGACGTGCCGCGGGATCGGCACGAATTATTCTCTTCTCCATCCACCCGCTCTTCCCGGGCCGTGATGATCCCGTACCGGCCGGGACGCGGACTATTCGTCCTTGTAAATCTCCAGCATGTTCAACATCTTCCCGAAGCAGTCGTCAAACGCCTTTTCCCCCTTGATATACGGCTTCATTTCGTCCCACACGGACTGGAGAAGCACGGGCGGACGGATCGAGACACGGTCAAAATCCAGAAACAGCGGCTCGTACCCGGTGAGATCGGGAACGACAAATCCGTCATAGTACTCGTAATTCACATAGAGCGGAACGGCGGACACCCGCACGGGGCTTGCTGAGAGCGCTTCCGGATTTCCCTGCACCTCGTCCGACAGCAGGATCTTCAGCATCCGCCATGCGTTCCGCTTGTTCGGAGAGCTTTTCAGAATCGCGCCGAAGTTACAGATCATCGTGGACTTTCCGCCTTCCGCCGAAGGAGGCGTCAGAAGCACAGCGGTTTCGCCGCCCTGTTTCAGCCCGTATCGGAGCGTGTCGAGCATCAGGGTGGAGGAGACGAAATTCGTGAACATCCCCTCCCGTTTCAGGATCGCGCCGTAGGACATATATGCCCCGTCCGTGTAGTCCAATTGACACGGGTCGTTTCCCGCGAAGAGACGGCACAGATCGGCCATTTTTCGGAACGCGGCCTCATCCACCAACACCGCGGCATTCTCATAGTCGATCATGCGGAACCCGGCGGCGGTATACAGGACGGAAAACATCGAGACGTCGTTGTCATGGGGCCCAAGATCGGCGAGGACGGTGCCGTCCGGGTAGAGATCGTGGAATTTCGCGCAGGCGTTGAGGAAGCCGTCGAAGGTGTCGAGGTCTTCCGGCGCGGTCCCGATCTCGGAAAGAAGCTCTTCGCTTGTGGCAAGTATCTCGGAGAGGTGGCTGACAGGAGCAATCGTCCGTTCCCCGTGCAGCACGCCGCCGTCGAAGATGCCGCGGATGAAGTCGTCCGGCGCGATCTCCCCGTCAGCGGCAAGGTACGGATTCAGATCCTCGAACAGGCCCGCCGCCATGGTCTTGTAGACATCGGGCAGAACGGACATGTCCGTAAAGAGAAGGTCCGGGCCTTTCCCTGCCGGCACCTCCGCCCGGATGCGCGCTTCGTATTCCTCCGGCGAAAGCCTCTGCCAGTCGATCTGCACATCCGGGTACAGCCGTTCAAAAATGTCCACCGCAGCCCGCATGGTAATGCTCAGCATATCCGTGGAATACAGCACCAGCGCATCCGTCTCCTCCGGCATCGCAAACCCCGCGTAGTCCGTTCCGCCACCCTCCATCTCCTGACCGGAATCGACAGTATTTTCGACGGTGTCCGTACCCGCGTTCTGTCCGGATTCCTCCGAGGACGATTTGTCCCCGGACGCCGAAGCGTGAACGGAAAGGGTTTCTTTTTCCTCCGGCTTCTCCGGCATCATGCGCACCCGCGTCCCCTCCGTCACGCGGTCGAGCTCCGAGACGATGACTTTGTGCCAGTAATTCACCCCGCCGCCGGAGAGAAGCATCAAGTCCTCCCCCGCCGCGAAGGGATCCCAGCCATACGCCGCCCCGTCCTCGCCGTCCAGGCTGAGATAGTCGTTTCCCGAGCGGATGTAAAGCCCCGTCTCAGGCTGATAGTCCTCGGGCGCGTAGTTCTCGATGGGAAACGGGTTCACGTTGATCCGCTCCGCATCGTAGACCTCGCCGAACAGCCCGAGGCTGGATGTGGCGACGTAGACGTAATACTGCTCATAGGTGTACTCCGTCCCCTCCTCGTCGAAGAAGGACTTGCTTTCGGACAGGACAGCGTTCCGCGGGACGGTGAGCACGTCGACCCATTCCTGCCCGAGGGCAAAGCTGACCTGCGTGGGCTGGACCGTCTCCACCTTCGGCTGCGTCCGCGCGCGGATGAGGAAGGAGGCGGCGGTGCAGGCGACGAGAAGCCCGACGACGATTGCCGTGGTGATATTGAGGATTTTCTTCGATCTTGTCATGCCGCCCACCTCACTTCAACGCCGAGTTCTCGATCCCGGTCATAAGCGCGTCCTTGAAGTGTAGGAACAGCAGCAGCACCGGGAGCATGGCCAGGATCCCGCACACGAACGCCCGGCTCAGGTCCGCGTTCTTGATCTGGGACAGGAAGATCGACAGCGGATACTTTAATCTGTCTTTCAGGAACACAAGCGGTTGTTCCACCATGTTCCAGGTGTCAATGAAATTCAAAATCACAAGGGAGGCAATACCCGCTTTTGCCTGAGGAATTACAACCAGCAAAAGCGTCTTGAACTGATTCGCCCCGTCCAGCCGCGCAGCCTCCAGAACCGAATCCGGGATCGACTTGAACGTCTGCGTCAGGAGGAACACGCCAAACGCCGAGCAGATCCCCGGCAGGATGATCGCCGAGTACGAGCCGATCATGTTCAGTTTGTCGAGAACAATGTAGTTCGGGACGAGCGTCACTTGCAAGGGCAACATCATGAGCAGGACCATGAGTGCGAACAGCAGATTCTTCCCGGGGTACTTGAATTTGGCGAATCCGTACCCGCCGAGACAGGCCAGCAAGGTCTGCCCCGCCGTGATCGCCGCGCAGAGGCCGAGGGAAAGCCAGAATTTACCGAGGTAGTCCGGGGTTGCGAGGAAGACGTCCCAATAGCCTTTCAGCGACGGCTCCCGGGGTATCAGGTGCGCGTCGATCTCGATGGGCGTGTCGTCCTCGTCGTCTTTGGAGGAGGAGAGGATTTTTCCATAGCTTGCCGTCAGTTCGTTTCCGCTCATGAAGGAGTGCGTCACCATGAACAGGACGGGCAGGATCACCACGGCGGACATGAGGATCAACACGACGAGGGTGACAATGTCGCCCGTTTTTTTGCGCTTTGTCATTACTCATGCCCCCCTTCGTCCTTGTCCCTGAGACCGAGCAGCAGTCCCACCAGCGCGAAGATCACGAGGAACACGAGCGCCGCGCCGACCGACAGCCGGATGTAGTTCAGGTTGATAAAGTTATTATTCATGAAGTGCTGGATCATGTAGATGCTCTGGTCCGGGTGATCGCCGAACAAAATATACGCCTCCCGGAAGGATTTGAACAGGTTCACGATGGAGATCACGAGGATGAACCGTGTGTGCGGGGCGATCATGGGCAGGGTGATCCGCGTGAGCTTCTTCCACCAGCCCGCGCCGTCGAGGGCCGCCGCCTCGTACAGCTCCGGCGGGACGGAATTCAGCGCGGCAAGGAAAAGCACCACGTTATACCCCGTGTTCTTCCATAGATACAGGATCAGGAGCACCCAGAACGCCTGCTCCCCGGTCCAGTCCGCCGCGTGCATCCCGAGGTGTTCCAGCACGCCGTTCACCACGCCGAGGTCGGAGAAGACGATCTGGAAGAACAGCACGACCGACGACACCGGGAGCACCAGCGGGAAGACAAAGAAGGTCCGGAAAATGTCGTACTTTTTGAGGTTGCGGAACAGGAGCAGGGCAATCAAAAGCGACAGGATCAGGATGCATGGCAGGGCGACGCCGAAGAATTTGAACGTGTTCTTCGCCGCGAGCTTGAAGGCCGCGCTTTTCAGCACATCCGAGTAGTTTTTCAGTCCCACGAATTTCGAGGAGCCCATGCTCTCGGAGAGCGACATTTTCAGGGTGATCCCGAAGGGGACGACGAAGAACATCCCGAGGCCGATGAGCGCGGGGAGGGTGAAGAGGAAGCCGGTGAGGGCGTCCTTCGCGCGGAGGGATAAATGATGATGTTTCATGTTATTCGTCCTTGTACAGTTCAAGGGTGTTCAGGAATCGCTTGTATGCGTCTTCCCAGGTCCGTTCCCCGCGGACGTAGGGCAGGATTTCCTCGGAGAGATATTTACGGTAGACGCGCGGGAGCATCAAGGCTTCCGTGGGGGATTGTACGACGTCCATATACTGCATGAAAACATCATCTTCCTCCATTCCTTCCATCCAGAGAAAGTCACGGAGGGAATCGCGGCGCACCGGGAAACCTGTCCAGAAATAGGTGAGACCGAACCGGGTTTCGTCGTGCCCACCCTGAATGTCATGGGAAAGAAGGATCTTCATCAGCCGCCACGCGTTCAGCTTGTTCTTTGCTCCCGTGGGAATGGCGGTGTTCATGACAATTGTGGCTGTGATGCCGCCCCGCAGATTCCTCTGAGCGAGCATAACCATTTCATCCCCGATATCCCTTAATCTCCATGTCGTTGCGTCAAGCCCCCTCAGATCAACGCTGAAATCGTCGAACAGACAGTTCTTCGTGTGAATTGCCCATCCCGAATTGAACCATCCTTCTGACTCTTCAAAAAGATCCTCCTCAGACGGATCGTAATTCGGATTGTAATACTTTTTCACAAGATCAACGTACCGGCGGAACTGTTCTTCTTCGATTCGGATTTCGTTGTTGTCATAATCGATCAGATTAAAACCGAGATTGGAGTATAGTGTGACGGTATTTGAAATTTCCAGCGCTCCGCCGAAAGTGTCGATGAACAAAGTAGATTCGAGATACTTTTCATGAAAAAGCTCTGCCACTTTGAAAAAACCGTCGCAACTATTCAGCTCATCCGCGCTCATGCCGATTTCGTCCAAAGTGGACTGTGCTGTCACAAGAAGCGGCATCTGATAGTTAAGTGGTGTAAAAAACCTCTGTCCGTTCTGAACGCCTCCGTCCATGACCGGGACGATGAACTCGTCAAGATCGATACTGTCGTCAAGCGCAAAATAGGGGTTCAGATCGGTAAACAGTCCTGTGGACATAGTTTTATAAACATCGGGAATATCCATACTTGTGAAGAGCAGAAGGTCCGGTCCCCGGCCTGCCGGGATTTCCGTGCGGATCTGCGACTGAAATTCGTCTTCGCTCATGGTCTTGTATTCCACCTCAATGCCGGGGTAGAGTTCCTCGAAAAACCGGATCGCGGGCGTCATGACGGATTTGCCCATGGCAGCGTCCGCATATACAATCAGATTTCCGGTTTCTTCGGGCATTTCAAACCACGAATAGTCCGACTCAGTCTCCGGTGCGTCCGAGGACGTCCCCGTCGGCGGTTGATCCGGGCTGTCCTTCGGTGTGTCTGTACTGCCGCATCCCGCAAAAGCGGACAGAAGCAGGGCGGCGGTGAGCATGAGGGAAAGAATATGTTTTTTCAAGGTTGCCTCCTAATTTATTCGTCCTTGTACAGTTCCAGCGCGTTCAGGAACTTCTTGTAACAGTCGTCCCACGAAGCCTCCCCGCGGATGTAGGGCACGATGTTATCCCGAATAAACTTATTTGTGTAAATCTGCGGTGTCATAAAGACTTCCGTCGGCGACTGCATAAGCTCGAAGAATTCATCTCCCTCCGGGATTTCCTGTTTCAGCGCAGACAGGCGTACCGGATCACCAGACCAGAAATAACTGGTGCCTCTCCGTGATTCGTCGTGTCCAGCCTGAATCTCATCGGAAAGAAGAATCTTTAACAGCTTCCACGCGGCAGCTTTGTTTGCGGCTCCTTTCGGGATCGCCGCGCCGAAGGTCATTCCCGCCGTCACGCCGCCGCGCTGATTTTTCGGAAGGAATAGGACGGGCTCCTCCCCGTCGGCGGGCATGAAGGTTTTGCTGTTGCTGTATTTCCAATAACTCTCTGCGCATTGATCGTCATACGGAAAGCGTCTCAGATGCAGACCGCCTCCGACCGAATAATTCGGGAGATCCCACATACTCTCGTCCGCCGTGTCGTAATCCGGATCGTAATAGAGCTTCACAAGGTCGATGTATTGGCGGAAGCGGGTTTCGTCGATCTCAACCTCATTTGTCTCGTAATTGATCAGGTTGAAGCCGAAGCTCCGGTACAGTGTGGAGATATCTCCAGAAGTAGGATTTACGCCGCCCAGATCGAAGAACAGGGTCGCATCCGGGTATTTTTCCTTGAAGCGGGCCGCGCCTTCGCAGAACCCGTCAATGGTTGCGATCTCATCCGCGGTCAGACCGATTTCGTCGAGTATCGACTGTGTCGTCATCAGGATCGAGGCCGAATAGGCCAGCGGCGCAAGATATCGTTTTCCGTTCAGCACACCGCCGTTCATTACCGGTATGACGAAATCGGAAAGTGCAATTTCGTCGTCCGTTCCGAACCAGGGATTCAGATCCTCGAACAGGTCGGTCGACATGGTTTTGTAAATATCCGGGAAGGTATAATCCGTCATGAGCACAAGGTCCGGTCCCCTGCCCGCGGGGATTTCCGTGCGGATTCGGGTCTCAAACTCCTCGTCGCTGAGAGTCTGGTATGAGACCTCGATATCGGGATAGAGCTGTTTGAATATCTCAACGGCGGGATCCAGAATGGAGGAGTACATATTCCCGGGAGAATAGATTTCCAGCTTTCCGGTGTCCTCGGGCATCGAGAACCACGAATAATCCGGGTCGGTTTCGGCGGGGGTATCGCTGTTTTCGGGACTCTGCCCGGAAGAACCGGCAGAGGGTTCGGTTTCTGTGCTGCATCCCGCGAAGGCGGAGAGCAGCAGAGCGAAGGTGAGAATGAGGGAAAGAATGCGGGGTTTCATGGGGGCCTCCTTATTCGTCCTTGTATAGTTCGACGGTATTCAGGAACGATTTCCAGCAATCGTCCCACGACTTTTCTCCCGTCACATAGGGAAGCATTTCCTCGTTGATGTACCTGCGGTAGATCTGCGGGATCAGAAGAGCCTCCGTCGGCGACTGCACGAGCGCGATGAATCGGTCAAGCTCCGCTCCTGCCGGCGGCGGGTTCGTCCCGTCGAGAAGCGCGGAACGGAGAGAGGAACGCCGCACCGGATAACCGGACCAGAAATAGCTCAGGTCCCAGTTTCCCTTGTCGTGCCCGCCCTGAATCCCGTCAGACAGAAGAATTTTCAAAAGATTCCACGCGTTTGCC
>Ga0256405_10005866_pt1 | contig 20500 bp, 21 predicted proteins | sample RumenRJG_02DNA_FD_189096 | JGI IMG/M metagenome (GOLD analysis project Ga0256405, IMG submission 189096) | Bovine rumen microbial communities from Lethbridge, Alberta, Canada - RJG_02 | ecosystem: Host-associated > Mammals > Digestive system > Stomach > Rumen | place: Canada: Alberta... | reverse complement strand
AGATATACTTATGATGTACAAAAAATGTTATAGAATATTTTTTAGTACCACAATCTTACAATGATTGTTATTGAAAATTTGTTGGTCTTGAAACCAGCGCAACGCTCAACCTTGCAAATATTAATTAAAGGTTTTGCGAAGAAAACTGCTATTAAGGAGCAGTAGACTCACTACATCACCACAACTAAGGGTAGAAGTGCGTCTACTGCTCTTTTTGTTTTTAAACTACACTCCCCTATTGAGAGTGTTTTACATATATCATTTTATTTTACAAGGAGGAATGTTATTTTACAACAACACAAGTTCATACGCCTGCACCAGTTGCAGAACACTAAGCACTTGTAGCCAAATCCCATAAGGGGCTGCAAGTGCTTTTTTATTTTTAAATAAGAAAGGAGAAATATGGAACAGATTAGTCTATGTGAACCCAACAACAAAATTTATAAACATATGAATGTTGATTTTGGAAAACTCAATGATAAAAATGCGGGTAGATTTGTCGGAATGTATACTCCGAACGGGCAGTATCTATATTGTGTTTTTGAAGTTTGGGATTTCATAATCAATCATTCGTCAAAGATTGTTCTGGGTTCAAAATATAAAAGCCCGAACAATTTTGATTTAATTGCTCCAACAGATGAATGCTTTTATGAAATAAAAAATAGTCGCTTTGGAAAAATCCCTTTTGCTAAAGGGGTAAAAGAAGGCGATTATATCACCTTAAAATGTCCTTCGTCTGATGAAAAAATCAAAGTAGTAGTTACTGCTGATTTTTTTAGATATTTTTCTACGCATGATATTAAACCTACATTCTATAGTAAGCATTGGTTGGGGGTTGCGCTTGTTATGCAACGTGAAGAACTCAACGGGAAGTATCAATATTTTGTTTAAAAAGGAGGTAAACTATGTTACCGCAAATAAAGGACGTCACACCTATTTATTTTGGGTATGATGATTATCCGAAAGATGAACAAGGGAAAATTATTCTCCCTCGCAAAAAATTGGTTGTAAACGGCAAAGAACGAAATGTTATTGTTATTCACAGAAAAAACACTGTGAACTATGGCAATAATGTAATCGGTCTTTGTGACGGAACAAAAATTGCTCCTGATGATTGGGTAGCGTTAAGAAAATGTTTTTTACTTGTTGATGATGACGGTGAAGAGCATTTCCACTGGTCGATTGGAGGCTCCGACAGCGGAGTAACAGCAAATGTATCAAAATTTTCGGATTGTAAAAAGTTGTATCAGATAAAGAATTCTGATGAAATATCTGATTTTGATGCTGATACACAATTCCGCTTTGATTACGGACATATAACGGAAGAACTGATTGCAAGAGCGTTCAGCTATATTGCCAAAACAACAGTGGTTAAAGATAACACTGTGTTCTTTAATGAAGAAATCGGCTTTGTTCAGGCAAACGTTGATTTCTTTGTCCAGAAAGGTGACGGAAGTTACGGAATTCTGGAAATAAAAACCACAAGTTGCGATAACTATGAAGTTATCAGAGATTATCGCAATGGCATAATACCTGAATCATATGTATGTCAGGCTGTTAAACACTATCCTTTAGTGCTTGAAAAAGCTTTAAATATAACTCACATATATTTCGCTATAGGATATGGTAATAGCCTAAAAAACGTAATATGTCTGGAGTGTGATAGGGACACTGATGGACAAAATGAACTGTTAGAAAAGGAGAAAGTCTTTTATGATTATCTCGCTAACGGAATTGAGCCCCAAGATGAAGTGAGTTCTCCATCTAAAACTCTTGAGGCTGTTATCTCAGATAACAGATTTGTTGAGAAAGGAAAAATTACAAAATTTTCCAAAGAGGAGATAAACGCTGTCGAAGCATACAAAAAACTAAACGCCCAAATTGACGAACTAAAAATGGCAGTAAAAGAATTAGAAAGTCAACGCGACGTTTATAAAGCTCAAATCATCAAGGCTATCGGTGATGCTGAAATTACTGAAAGTTTTGATGTTGGAAATGAACACCTTATGTGTTCATATAAAGAACAAAAGCGTGATTCAGTTGATACTGAGTCGTTAAGACTCAAATACCCTGAAGTATATAAAGATGTTGTTAAGACATCAAAATTCAGGGTTCTAAGAATTTCAAAAGCGAAAGGAGCTGTTAAGTAATGTTCCAAGCAAAACTGGAATACATTACTTATCCTCATAAAAATGAATATTCTCCCAGTGATTATATCATTGGGAGATTCAGGACGGAATCAAGTAATGTTCCTGCAAAATATCGTAATGGCAAACAGACTACGGTGTTTTCTGCAAAAGGGACAGGAATTCCAACTGAAAAAAAGTTTGATATTCTGCTTGAAGGCAAGTGGAATTTTTCGGAAAAATATGGACTTGAACTTCTTGTTAACAAGTCCGATATTTCAACACCGGAGGATAGTAATGGAATAAAATTATATCTTCAAAGGTTTTTAACCGGCTGCGGTGTAAAAACCGCAGAAAAGATATATAAAAAGTTCGGGCAAAATACCCTATTTGTTCTAAACAATGAACCTAAACGTCTTTTAGAAGTTCCCGGACTAACTGAAACTAAGTTACGGAGAATGCTGAAAAATTTTAATTCCTACAGACAATATCAAGACCTATCTTTGCTACTGGCTGATTATCGAGTTTCAAAAAATAGTATTGAAACTATTAACTCAGTTTTAGGTGAGGATGCAGTTAAAAAAATCAAGGAAAATCCCTTTATTCTTGAAAAGTTTAGAGGGTTTGGTTTTGATATGCTTGATACTATGTCTATAAGGTTTGGGTGTAATCCATCTGAACCTTTACGAATTAAATCGGCAATAAAATCAGTTCATAAACTGGCTATGCGAGGTGCAAAAACGGTTTTTAGTGATAAGACACTACAAACTGGCGGCAATCTGTATATCAATCAATACACAATGAGAGCCGCTACACTTACGCTCTTAAATCACCGTAATGATTCAAAAGTTACCGTGGATCAGGTAACTAAAGTTATTTGTGATATGGCAAAAGAGCACGAGCTTATGGGTGAGAACGGAAATTCTTACCTTTGTGATAATTATATTCACGAGAATAAGTGTGCTCAATATATTGTCGATGTTCTTCTGTATAGTAATTGTAAACGCTATACAGATGAACAAATCGGTTCTGTACTGCCAAAAGCTGAAAAATTGTTTGGTATTAATTTATCAAATAATCAAAAAAAAGCTGTAAAAATGGCATTGCAAAACAGCGTTTCCGTAATTACAGGCGGTGCGGGTACAGGAAAAACAACTGTTCTTAAAGTCTTTCTGGAATGTCTGAGAGAATTGGGAGAGAATGTCGAGCGAGAGTTAACTCTTGCTGCTCCGACAGGAAAAGCAGCAATCAGAATGACCGAAAGCACAGCATATCCGGCGTCCACCATTCATAAGGCGCTTGGACTTGTAGGAGAAGTTGATTTCTATAAGTCTGAGGACGAATTTGATTCGCTTAATTCAAACATTATTATATGTGATGAATTTTCAATGAGCGATCAGTTTTTAGCATATCGGCTTTTTGCCGCTGCTCCCCGGTCAAGTTGCAGGATACTACTTTGTGGCGACGTTGGGCAGTTGCCCTCTGTCGGTGCAGGTAGAGTCCTAAATGATATTATAGAGAGCGGCGTTGTTCCTGTAACAATGTTAAATGTGATTTTTCGTCAGGCGTCGGAAAGTAACATTATCAAGAACTCTCATAATATTTATGAGGGAAAAAAGGATATAGACTTCAGTAAGGACTTCCTTATTACAAAGGAAAATATGCCCGAAAACATAGCCCAAATAGTGGTTAATCGCTATTTGGAACTTTGCCATAAATACGGCAAAGATGAAGTCATAGTTTTATCACCTGTTACTAACACAGGCGGTGTGCTTGCTGTACCAAAGCTCAATAGCTTACTACAGCAAGCGGTAAATCCTCCGTTTCCTACCTTGCAGGAGCATAGCTTTCATGGTTGCCTTTTTAGAGAAGGCGACAAAGTTATGAACTTAAAAAACAAGGTAGTTGACACAATCAAGGGAGATTCCGTTGATGTGTGCAACGGAGATACCGGAACTATTAAAAAAATTAAGAAAACAACCGATGGCTGGGTTTGTCAAATTGACTTTTCGTTTAATCGCCGTATCGAATTTGATATGGACGATATGAATGATATAACCCTTGCTTATGCCTGCACTATTCACAAAGCACAAGGAAGTGAGTGGCTCGGAGTGATAATGCCAATGTCAAGTTGTTTTCCAAAAACTATGCTGACAAGAAACCTTATCTACACAGGAATTACCCGTGCGAGAGAAATGGTACATATTGTCGGCGAGGAAAAAGTCTTATTGGATTCGATTGATAACATCATATCTATTCGGAGAAATACGGCTCTTTCATTTAAAATAAAAAAATTCTATGATATAGAAAAGGAGTAAAAAATGAGTAATGATTACAACGAGCTTAAACAAAAGGCTCTTAAAAAGAATGCCTCTCAGGAGGATGTCAACGCTCTTGGACGGTGGTTTGAGCAGCACGGTCATCAATATTGGAACGGTAAAGCGTTTCTTGTTGAGAAAGACCTGTTTTTAAAGCCGGTTTATAAACCGATATATAACACCGATGCAAAAGAGTTGTCAAAGGCACTTGCCCCCGTTCAGCAAACAATAGTCGGGTTTGAATTCGTAGGTGTTAATGCGCCGTGGTTCAAAAGGAAAACTGCTCGTTGGGAGAAATTCTCCGATGAATGGTTTGAATTTTATTATTGTACAAACTGCGGTTATCGTACAATGGAAACATCGTGCGAGTGTCCGGCTTGTAAAGCCGAAATGAAAGGGGTGTAATTATGAGCGAAACAAAATGTCTTGACATTCTGCTGAAAGATTACAAGGAAGGTAATTTTGAATTAAGTTCAAAATTGCTGTCATATGAGGACAGCAGCGGAAAATATCTTCCTCTTTCAGAAAGAATAAAAATGTTCCGAGCCGATAACCCCGGCGCAAGTATCCAAACGAAGGTTCTGTGCGACAACAATATTTTTGCAACCGTTGAATGTACGGTTACAACAGAGAGCTGTTCTGTAAAGGCGGTGTCAAAGTATTATCATACCAATAGCGATGCATTTGGTATGAATTACTTATCCACCGCTCAGAGTAATGCTTTGAGTATTGCTCTGAAATGGCTCGGGTATGACTATAACGAAAAACCTGAACCTGATCCGGCCGGAAACACCAATATAGGTGAAGTTGAGCTGTTACCGCCTATTGATAGCAGCGGATATTATCCTGATGTTATAACAGGGTACAATAAACCTGCTCCTGTCAAAAAAAGTATTTCTGATGAAGATGTCCTTAAAACCAAAATTGCAAACCCACCGTTTGCAAACAGGACAATACAAGAAATACTCCAAACAAATAATTCGGAGGAACTTAAAAAGCTAAAAGAAATTCTTGAATTTTCTGTAAAGCACAACACACCGCTGTCAAAAGCGGCAAAGGTTGCTCTTTCGTGGTTATGAGGTGCTTATGGATAAAAATATACTTGAAAACACTTTGGATAATGCATGGCTTGCTTTAGCAGAGCAATATCAGAATTCACCTGATGAACATACAAGGCAAGCTATGAATCTCCTAAAAAGTTTAGTGGGCAAAGTTAAAAGTGAGCTGTTCGCTATTGAAGAACGAGAGCTCCATAAGAACGAAATGTCTGTTGATGAATGGATTGAATGGCTATTAAGAGAGGATGATGACTAATGGCTACGGATTTCCCTTTTAATATTCTTGACGTAATCAATGCTTGCTCAATTTCGCTGAGCAAGCAGCCGAAAGGCGATTGCGTATATTTCGACTGTCCTGTTTGCGGTGGCAAAAACAAGGTACAAGCACGTATCGCAAGCGGAGTCTACCACTGTGCAAAGTGTAGTGACTTTGGTGGCGGTATGCTTGACTTGTATCGCTATTACTTTCAGTGTGATAGCAAAACCGCAAACAAAAAAATGCGTGAATATATCGGTCAGCCTTATTATTCTCAGACAAAGGAGATTAACAATAGGTACGAAGCGCAAGCAAAAAAAGTCTTTGCTCAAAATGCTAATTTAGCGAGTGAAGATACTATTAATGCAACGTATAGAAGATTTCTTAGCCTTTGTACCTTGAAAAAAAGCCACCGTGACAATCTAATCGCAAGAGGACTTTCTGACAAGGCAATTAGTCATTTTGGTTTTAAGTCTGTTCCAACAGAACCTTACGACCATTATAGAATTATTAATACTCTTTGCAGAGAGGGTTATAAAATAAAAGGCGTTCCCGGTTTCTTTAGAAACGAAGGAAAACGAGCTGAATTTAATCTATTTAAACGGTATGAAGGAATCTTAGTTCCGTATATCAGTTTGGATAACAAGCTGTTAGGATTTCAGATTCGACTTGAACACCCGTTTGAAGAAAGAAAAAAAGATGGAACTGTTAAGTATATAAGATACATATGGTTTTCATCTGTTGACCTTCAAAATGGCTGCGGAAGAACTACCCTTCCTCATATAACTTCTACCCGCAAGGTGGAAAGTACTATCTTTTTTACTGAGGGAGCATTAAAAGCTGATGTAGCCAGTTTTCTCGGGAATAGAACATTTATAGCGATAGCAGGTGTTACACAATACTCTATTCTGCCTGAACTCTTTAAGAAATTAAAAAAGAACGGCGTTAAAAGAATTATTGATTGTTACGACGCTGACTATCGAACAAATATAAATGTTCAAAATGCCAGGACTCATTTAAAAACTCAAATTCAAAAGGCAGGACTTCAATATCTCCGCTTGGATTGGAGTGAAAAAATCGGCAAAGGCATTGACGATTATCTTTTAGCTTTACCTAAAGGTAAGCGGAAATTTGTTCTTTATGATTATTAATGTAATTGAGGGCTGCCCATTAGGGCGGCTCTCAATAAAGAAAGGATATTCATATTATGACTATTAGACAGTTTGCTAAAAGCGTAGGTCACGAAGTTGTAGGAAAGCTCACAAGACACCCTGAGCTTGAACAACTTAGTGAAGATGATAACAAGGATCGCCGCTATCGCTTCTATCTTGACGAAGCCGGTAATGAATATTGGGTAGATACAAAAAATCACGGCGTATCTATTACAACTGCTGACGGTGGCGTAATGTAAGGAGGGAAAATAGTGCAAATTACGTATTGGCTTAGGGAACTGCGCAACGCGTTTTTGCGTAACGATTATGACCGACAGACGGAAGTTGCTAAACGGCTTCTTCCTTATGAGGAAAGCGGTACAGTTACCAACGAAATGATTATGGAATTATTCAAATAAGGAGGAATACTGAAATGAAAAGAACAATTAAAAGGTTCAGAAAAAAGCTACACTTCTACAGGCTGTTGACTGGGTACATCCTTAAAACTATGTTCAAGCCCATCAACACATCATTCGAGATTAACCGAGAGCGTGTGTGCCGCGTTCACTACGTCTACCACACTTGTAAGAGCTTGCAGAGAATCGCCCGGCTTAACGGGTGGAGCTGACGGAGAATCAGCCTATGGATAAAGGAGGTAAAATAATGAAATACATTACCAATCGGCAGGAAATTGCTTATGCAATGAATTTTGGCAGATTCCCTGTCGTAAGAATTAATCTTGAATCTTCAAAAGCCGGATATGAAGGGCTTTATGAAGGAGACTTAGTTAAGGTACTGACACCAACAAAATCACATCCTGACCTTTATGCAATCGGAAGGGTATATTACTCAACCGATTCGGTCAGCAAATTCTATATTTCTAACGATAATATAGGTTTGCACGATAGCTTTGATTATAGTGATGTGATAGAAATGCTCAATAGAGCACAGGCACCGGTTCTCCGTGCAGGCTGTACTATAGTCGTAATAGAGGACTACCCACGCATTAAAATGTGCAAGGTTAGAATGATGAAAGTGAGTGAACGTGTTTCGACTTTATCATATCCTTGTGCTACGCTCGAAGATGTACCCGACGATTTCGATACATCTATTCCTAAAAATTGGTAAGGAGGAAAGTATGGATAAAATAACACTTTGCAACCCTGACGCTGTTATTCTAAAGCATATGAATATTAGCATCAATAAACTCAAAAGAGAAGCGGGACGTTTCTTGGGTATGTATTTACTCAACGGTTTCCAAATTGAGAATCATTTTGATTTAATCAATTTTACGGAAGCGCAAAAAACCGAATATATCAATTTTGGTATGTCTCGGTGTATTAACAAAGAAAATGTTACAGGTTGCTGCAAAGGACATCAGCCTGGTGATATAAGCGCCCCTGCTGATTTTAAAATATCAGCACCAACAGCAGATGAATTTAAATCAATCAAAAGCACCCACTTTGGAAAACTCTTTATTACTAAAGAGCTCGAAGAAGCTCATTGTGGTGATTATATAACGCTTGAAAATCCTGAAACAGCAGAAAAAATCAAGGTTGTAATCACTTCTGAACGCATTTTTGAATTCAGTGGAAAATTCAACGCCAATATAAGCCGTTATATAGGCGTTGCGCTCGTAATGCAGCGTGAAAAGCCGAACGGTAAAATTCAATATTTTATCTGATTATTACGCAAGGGTGCTAATTAGCACCCTTGCAGATAAAAGAAAGGAGAAAAAATATGCTTTATAGAGCAGTAAGAGAAGATAGCCTAACAGTTGTTTATGGTTTTGTTTCTCGACCTTGCAGAGTGGTAAATGGCGAGATTAAGACCTATTACTTCAACGAAATTAAATCTTTTCCTCACGTCGAGGTGAAGGATTTATGGGATTTAAACGAGGTAATAGTGTTGGCTGACACCATAAATGCAAGTACCGGAAAATATGACAAGACACGAAAGCAACTTGTTTTTGAGGGCGATATTATTAAAGCGGATTGCGATTGTCTTTTTATTGTCAAAGACGGAGAGTATATCCCAAGTAATATGCTTGATAACGGTTCCTGCGGAAATGTCGGTTTTTATGTTGAACCATATAATGACAACGGGGATAAAAAAGACATTTACCGCAAAGACCTACTGTTTTGGCTGAACAGAAGTACCGTTGTTTCGAATGTTCACGACTGTGAGACTTGGCATAATTGTAAGTACTGTGAACACTTCGATTATGTTTACCTCACGTGTCCATATAAGGATTTTGTTATTCCTGAAAGCGAAATCTGTGATGAATATGAAAGTCATAGATGTATATTTATTTAATGTTTAGTAAAATGCTTGACTGAAATATCGGTTATATATATAATATAAAACAGAAGTATTCATTATAATTAGCTTTTATGGGGTGGTTAAATGACAAAAAAAATATATACCATTGAAGAAATAAAGAACATTGTTCAACCTATTGCTAAAGATTACGGAGTAGAAAATGTTTTTTTGTTTGGTTCATATGCAAGAGGTGACGCAAATGCCGATAGTGATATTGATTTGCGAATCGACAAAGGTAAAATCAAAGGTTTCTTTATGTTAGGCTCTCTTTATAGCGAACTGACAGAAAAGTTTAATAAAAATCTTGATTTAATAACTACTGCGAGCCTTGATAGAGACTTCTTGAACATATTTCTTCGGAGGAGGTTAATATTTATGCAAGTCAACAAGCGTGATTTTTCTATTATCAAGAAGATTATTAAATATTGTGAGGAAGTAAATGAAGCTCATAGCATTTTTAATCATTCTTTTGCTGAATTTAAAACAAATTCAGTATATAGAAATTCGATTGCTCTCTGTATTTTACAAATTGGAGAGTTAACCAATAACCTTTCCGATGATTTTAAGAACAATCATTCTCAAATACCGTGGAAATCAATTAAGGGTATGAGAAATATTGTTGCCCATAAATATGGTTCAATAGATATTCAAATTTTGTGGGAAACTTCAGAAACTGATATTATCAACCTCTATGAGTATTTAAATGAATTGGTATAGAAAAAAACAGCAGCCATTTATGGTTGCTGTTTTTTTATGCCAAAAAGTAGGCAGAATTTTAATTATAAGGTTTATTATAAGCCTAATTTTATAGGAAATAAGCCATTTTCAGAAATTATACTTTTACTAAAATATTGACAGTATTTTACTAAAATAAAAGGTTGAATATGATCTGGTGTTGAATAAAAATCATTGACAAAAGTGGTAGAATGAGATATACTTATGATGTACAAAAAATGTTATAGAATATTTTTTAGTACCACAATCTTACAAAGATTGTTATTGAAAATTTGTTGGTCTTGAAACCAGCGCAACGCTCAACCTTGCAGATATTAATTAAAGGTTTTGCGAAGAAAACTGCCATTAAGGAGCAGTAGACTCACTACATCACCACAACTAAGGGTAGAAGTGCGTCTACTGCTCTTTTGTTTTTAAACTACACTCCCCTATTGAGAGTGTTTTACATATATCATTTTATTTTACAAGGAGGAATGCTATTTTACAACAACACAAGTTCATACGCCTGCACCAGTTGCAGAACACTAAGCACTTGTAGCTAAATCCCAATTGGGGCTGCAAGTGCTTTTTTATTTTTAAATAAAAAACTAATAAAGAAAGGAGGTTTTCGTTATGCGCAGACGAAAACCAGTACCGGAAGCTTTTTGTTCCGATTTATTTATGGAACTTGAAAAGCAGGAAACAACATTAGATGTCGGAGAAGACTTCGGCGAAGATTATTATAAAATCGGAGATAATGTCTCTCTAACCGACGGTCAATATCAAATAATTGATATTGACTACGAAACAAAGTTGTGTACACTAAGCAACAATGAATTTCCGCTTAGTAGCACAAAAATGGATTTTGAAAACGTTGAGTATTCAGACAGCGGACCAAAACGGTTTTATAATCGCTCAAGAAATCCATATAAGCCCCAACCCAAAGCTGAGGAAGAAGATTCCAATATTCAAATTGACGATTATATCGGTCAAGTTGTGGGTTTACACAACAGACTATATAAAATCGTATGTGAAAAGGAATCTAACGTAATTGTTGAGGATATGACAGTAAGCCAGAGTAAATTGGTTTTACTCAATCCCCAACAACTTATCAGCAAAAAGGATGTAATTCCTCTGCTGAAAAAGATTGACCTCACGAAAACTGCAAAGAACACGGAACAAGCAGAAACATCAACTCCTGCTCCTGCTACGGCTGACAGTAGTTCTTCTGTGATACACGATATAAACTTCAAGCTTGATGAAGAAGATTCGTACCGCACAATCGGAGAGCGAATCACAGATAACCTTAATGCAATTAAGGTTCTAAAAGAGCTTGAAGAACAAAACAAAAACGCTGTTGAAAAAATCTCTGCCACACCTGAGCAGAGAGAAATACTATCAAAATACAGCGGTTGGGGCGGGTTAACAGAGATTTTTGAACCAGAGAAAAATAATTCGCACAGAAGTGAATTGTTAGATATTCTTTCAGCGGAAGAATATCAATCAGCGTCAACTTCGCAACTTGACGCTTATTATACACCTAACAAAATCATAAAAAGCATTTATAAAATGCTGATGAATAATGGTTTTGAAAATGGTATGATAATCGAGCCAAGCTGTGGTGCTGGACGATTCTTCGGGCTTATGCCTGAAAAAATGAGGAAGAGCTCAACAATGATAGGTGTTGAGCTTGATACCATAACGGCGGGTATTGCTGCATATTTGTATCCCGAGGTAACAATTAGAAATAAGGGTTACGAAAAGGTATTTTATGGAAAAAATACCTTTGACTTAGCAATCACAAACGTCCCGTTTGGCGATTATGAAGTCAACGATGCAACGTATAATAAGTATAAGTGGAATATCCACGATTACTTCATAAGCAGAATGATTGACCAAGTTCGCCCGGGCGGAATAGTTGTTGCTATTACCTCCAGTTTTTCGCTGGATAAGCAAAAAACCACAGCGAGGGAGTATTGGGCGCATAGAGCAGAACTCATTTCCGCTATCAGACTACCAAACTCAACATTTAAGAACACACACACACAAGTCGTGTGTGATGTACTTATTTTCAAAAAGCGTCAACAATACGTTGATGATATTACCGATTGTGACTTTATTGAATCTGATTATCTTGAACTCGATGGAGTCAGGCAAAAAACAAACCAATACTTTATTAAAAATAAGGATAATGTTATTGGTGAGTTCAAGAAGATTTCCGGTCCTCACGGTGATAGGCTGACAGTGGAAGGAAACGTTGATGATTTTTCAGCTTTAATGGAAAAAATCAACTTTACCTATTCCGCTGAAAGACAAAAGATAGAGCAAAACTCTATTGATGTCCCTAAAGAGCTCATTGAACTTGCTGAGTATTCGTATTGCAGTTATGAAGGTAAACTGTACTTCAAATCAGAAGGACGGTTACATCTTATAACCCCTAAATACGAAAAACAGAAGGAAAGAATTTATGGTCTGATTAAACTTCGTGACGTTTATAATCAACTTGTGAACGCTATGGAAGAATCAAACCAAAATGCTGCCAAAATTTATACGCTGCAGCAGAACTTAAATTATGCGTATGAAAATTTCGTAAGAAAAAATGGTCGCATTTGTTCTGTTGGAAACAGCAGAGCGTTTAGTGACGACTTAAAATACGCTAATTTGTGTTCTTTGGAGATTTATGATGATGAAGGTAATTTCACTCGAAAGAGCGATATTTTTACTCAGATCACCATAAAAAAGAAAAAGACACTTTCAGCGGAAAATGAAGCCGACGCGCTCCAGATTTCGATTGCTGAAAAAGGAAAAATAGATTTTGACTTTATGCAGATGCTAACGTCAATGAGCAAAACAGAACTCATTGAAAAATTAACATCTGATAAAGAAATCTTCAAAATTCCTTTTACAAATGATTGCTATGAAAGTAAAGAAACATATCTCAGCGGATATGTGAAAAAGAAACTCACCATAGCAAAAGCTGCCGCTGAAAGCGACGAAACATATAAAGGCAACGTTGAAGCTCTTGAGGCTGTACAGCCAAAAGACATTCAGGCAAATGAGATTTTCGCTCCGCTCGGAACCAGTTGGATTCCGTGTAAATATTATGAAGACTTTATCGAATTCTTATTTAAGACTTCAAAAATCAGTGTTGTGTTTGTGAATGAGAATTATCATCTATCACAACGTAAATACAGAAATGTACCATGCGAAAGCACATATGGCACAATATACTGTAACGCACTGAGACTATTTGAAGATGCCCTAAATCTCCGGAACACTAAAATATATAAAAAAGTTTATGTTAACGGAGAAAAAACTAAAGTCATAGATAAAGAAAAAACTCAGGTAGTACAGGCAATGCAAGAACAAATTAAACTTGCTTGGCTGGATTGGGTATTTAAGGACTATGAACGAAGAACGGAGCTCGTTCGTATCTACAATGATACAATGAACGACTTAGTTCCAACACATTACGACGGCACAAAAATAAAATTTGACGGTATGGCGTCTAACATTGAGTTGATGCCACACCAGAAAAATGCCGTAGCACGTATTGTTCGTAATGGCAACACGCTACTTGCTCACAAAGTAGGATTTGGCAAAACATTTACAATGATTGCGGCGGCAATGGAACGAAAAAGGCTTGGCTTATCAAATAAACCGCTTTTTGTAGTTCCTAACCACCTTGTTGCGCAATGGGCGGGCGAAATAACCCGATTGTACCCATTTGCAAACGTTTTGATAACCAGAAAATCAGACTTTGAAAAGAAAAACCGAAGGAAATTCTGTGCAAAAATTTCATCCGGTAATTGGGATATGGTTGTAATGAGCCATTCTCAATTTGGATTTGTTCCTCTTAGTAAAGAGCGACAAATTCTGTCATTAGAGAATGAGCAAAGAGAGATTGAAAATGCTCTTTCTGAATTTCAATCGGAAAACTATAAAGGTTCATATACCTTTAAGAGTTACTCAATTATAGATTTAGAAAAGCGTAAAAAAGCTCTGCTCGCGCAAATAGAGCAGCTCAACGAAAGAACTGTCGATGAAAATATCACGTTTGAACAGTTGGGCGTGGATTTTCTATTTGTAGATGAAGCTCACCTCTTTAAAAATCTCAAAGTGGTAACCAAGATTCATAATGTGGCGGGACTAACAAATTTAGTCAGTCAAAAAGCCTCAAATATGAAAATGAAAATTGATTATCTCAATGAGATTACAAATTATAGAGGCGTTGTTTTTGCAACAGGCACTCCTATTACGAATGCTGTATGTGAATTGTATGTTATGCAGAGGTATCTGCAGAATGAAGATTTGCAAAATCACGGCATTTATTCTTTTGATTCTTGGATAACACGTTTTAGTGAAACCGAGAATAAAATAGAGGTTAAGCCTGAAGGCACAGGTTACAGGACGGTTACTCGCGTATGCAAGTACCACAATCTGCCCGAGCTTATGAACATTTACCGCATTGTCGCAGATATTCAAAACAGTGATAATGTAAAGTTGGATGTTCCTGAAAGACGTAATCATAACATTGCGGTTAAACCTTCTGATATTCAGAAAGAAATCGTAAAATCTTTTGCAGAAAGAGCTGATGCAATCCGAAATGGTAGTGCTGATTCGTCTAAAGATAATATGCTTTGCGTAACCAATGACGGAAGAAAAATCGCAATAGACCAAAGATTGTATGACATAAACTTACCTGATGATAAAACATCAAAGTTAAACCGTTGTACAAGAACGGTCTACAGGATTTGGAAACTGAGCACGCCGCAAAAAGCAGCTCAGGTTATTTTCTGCGATTTGGGAACGCCTAAGTCCAAAAAAGAATCTCAAAAAGAAAAGCATACTTTTGATGTCTACAATGACGTCAAAAATAAACTTATTTCCTTTGGAGTTCCGGAGAGCGAAATAGCCTTTATTCACGACGCAAATACAGATACAAAGCGTATTGCTTTGTTTGATAAAGTGAATAGAGGTATTGTTAGAGTCCTTTTAGGCTCAACAGAAAAACTCGGAGCGGGCAGTAATATTCAGAAAAGATTGCTTGCAATCCACAATGTTGATTGCCCGTGGAGACCTTCGGATTTGGAACAACGCGCGGGACGAATCATTCGTCAGCTCAATATGTTCTCGCGAGCACACATCTACAGTTACGTTACAAAGAACACTTTTGATACGTACCTGTATCAGACTGTTCTCGCCAAGGCAGAATTTATAGCGCAAATCAATAACTCCAATCTTAATATTAGAGACATTGATGACGTTGACAGTTCATGCCTTAATTATGCAGAAATAAAAACACTTTCAACAGGAAATCCATTCATTAAAGAGAAAATGGAATTAGAACAGAAAGTTGCAAAGCTTAAAATTGTTCGTTCCAATTTTCTTACTCAGAAATATGAGTTGGAAAACTGCATTAATTCTGCGTTTCCTTTGGAAATTCAGAAAACAAAAAGAGTCATAAATGCTCTTGAAACAGATATAAAGATTGCTAATAGCAATCCTGTTGATGAAGAACATAAGTTTGCGCCGATGACATTAGCAGGCGTAAATTATTCTGCTGAACAGAGAACAGATGCCGCAAAACATTTTCAGACATTAATAGAAACTGAAAAGAATATTACCGAAACAAAGGTTATAGGTTCTTTCAGAGGTTTTGAACTGTGTCTCAATTACAACATTCTTAAGAGTACACAAATGTGTAGGCTGTTTACAAAGACAAGCAACTACACATACGTTTTTGAATTGGGAGACACAGCATTAGGTAACATTCAAAGGTTAATTAATGCTATTAACTCTCTTCCAAATCAGCTTGAAAGAAAAAAAGCCCACTTAGAAGAAGTGGAAGAAAACCTTGCCGAAGCCAAAATACAAGCAGCAAAGCCTTTTGAGCACGAAGAAGAATACAACGAAGTTTGTAAACGTCTTGCGGAGCTCAACAAAAAAATTGCGCTTGAAGGTTCAAATGGCATTGAAAACATAGGCATAGAATAAAAAAAATCAGAGCCGTCTTAACGGCGGCTCTGATCCTACAAAAAAAAGAGGAATATTATGAATACCAAACATAGAACGGTTGAGTCTTTGCTTTTTATAATTAAAACTTTGACCGAACAGAAAACGAAGATGAAAGATAAATCATCTATTTCAAATATAGATGATATTATTGCAAAAACAAAGCGTAAATTGCGAAAAATCTATAAAGGATATTCTTCTCCCTTCGCTTACGAAAAGTCGGAGGGTGAGTATCTCACTACAAAAATGATTTTGCCATTTACAATGACAAAAGACGAACAAAAGGCGTATATCAAGGAAAATACAAAACGATGTTCTTCCGCATTTGATTGTTCAGGTGAATCCTTTACAGTATGGATGCGCTTGTTTTCCGTAAACGGAAAGACCATCGTTTATGAGCAAACAGCATTGAATGTATAGGTGGTGTGTTATGAATAAATCAGAAAAAATAAAAGTGGTTCTTGTAGAACCAAAAAAAGAACCGAGAGTTGTTTCGATTGAAAACACTCTTGCAGAAAAGCAAAAACTCGTCGAGGGATATATCGAATGTATATATCCATTTGATGATGAAGTGGCTCTTATCTGCAATGAGGAAGGAAAAATTAACAGACTCCCTCTAAACAGAGCCATTTATGACGAAAGCGGAGAAATGTGTGAAATTATTGCAGGTAATTTTATAATTACATATGCTCCGTCAAATTCCGAAACATTTCTCGATATGCCGGAAGAACTCGCAAAGAAATATTGTGAAAAATTCAGGTTTCCTGAATTTTTCTACAGAGTAAACGGCAAAATTAAAGTGATAAAAAGGAGATAAAAATGAAAATTGAAAACGATTTAGAAAACGTTGTGTATTTTGATTTTGCGGAATACAAAGGTAGTCTAAAATCCTATTTAAGAAAGGTTAGAGACTACAAAGACGGTACAAGTATGTGGGAATTTCACTTGGGATTGCCTTCTTTAGCATTAAACTACAAAGACAGCAAAAACAATGTCAAAGCTATTTTATACACTAAAGTAATAAGTGTACGTGGTACTAAGGAACAAGCATTAACAGAAGTTTACCACTATATGGGTTCATATACCGATTTTGAAAAATGGGCATATGAATTCTATAAGCTGAATTGGTGCGAACTTCGCGGATATAACGTGAATGACGCTACCATTAACGGATTCAACGGCGAATGTTTCGCCTCTATTAATGAATACCTCAGTAATGAATTTATTGAGGAAAGAGATAACCTGACTGAATTGTTTTCTTCTGCTAAGAATATAGCTGAGGAATTGGTAAAGGAAGGTTGTAAAGAAACCTCACAAGGAAATTATATATTTTACTTTGATGAAATCAATTCAAAGTTCAAAACGAACTTTCCAAAAGATAGCACTTTAATTAAGGCTGTAAGGGCTTTTCTCGAGGCTATTCCCGAGGAAGTTTCAGACATAATATTAGACAATACAAGTATTGATATAAATTTCTATACAAATTATTGTCCAAACGTTGAGGTATAATGTTGTAGCGCTCCTGTCTTTTTTGGCAGGAGCGTTTTTTTATATAATACGAAACAAAAAGTTTCCGACAGATGTCGGAGAAAAACCATTGACAAAAGCGGTAGAATGAGATATACTTATGATGTACAAAAAATGTTATAGAATATTTTTTAGTACCACAATCTTACATAGATTGTTATTGAAAATTTGTTGGTCTTGAAACCAGCGCAACGCTCAACCTTGCAGATATTAATTAAAGGTTTTGCGAAGAAAACTGCTATTAAGGAGCAGTAGACTCACTACATCACCACAACTAAGGGTAGAAGTGCGTCTACTGCTCTTTTTGTTTTTTAAACTACACTCCCCTATTGAGAGTGTTTTATATATATCATTTTATTTTACAAGGAGGAATGTTATTTAACCTACTACAATTTCATAGGACTGTGCTCTGCACAGAACACTAAGCACTTGTAGCCAAATCCCGATTGGGAGCTGCAAGTGCTTTTTTATTTTTAAATAAGAAAGGAAATAATTATGTTGTTTGAAATAACAGTAGCGGTTTCCGCTGATGATTGTATTGTAAATTTCTCAGGAGAACGGGATCATTCACATATTTATGGGAGCGTTCTTTCTGAAACGCTTATCAATTTTGGTTGGCAAAATAGAGAGTCATACGCAATGAGAGAGGAAATTGACGATTTCTTTTTCGTACCGTTTAAGCAAGACTTTCTTCCCGATTGGTATGATTATTCCGAAACAGCGGAAAGAGTGATTTCTGCGGTTAAGGAATGGGCTAAATTCCACATTCATATCGGCGTCAATAATTTGATTATTGATGGGGGAAAAGGGCATATCATTCTAAACTGCACCAACGTAGTTATCAATGGCGGCAGTGTCGATTACATTGGCGGATTTACACATCTTTTGGGTATTGGCGGAGATGCCCATATTCATAGAATTGCTGATGATGTTGTTGTAAAGATGATTTCTGATTCAGCTTTGGTTTCCGGTTATGTTGGCGACTTTGCTAAGATTGAATACGTTACAGACAATGCTCAAATCTCAGAACTCCGCAACGAAGCTCTAATAAAAGAGCTTATGGACAATGCCAAAGTATATCGTGTGATAGACAAAGCAACCATTCATCATATCAGCAATAATGCCGCTGTTGGTGTATAAGCTAATCGGCAGAACACTAAGTGTTCGCTCCTATTTGTGTAGGAGCGGACACTTTTGTAGAAAAAATAATACGGAGGTTATTAGTTGCAAAGCCAGATTAAGTGGTTTTTGGATAAAAACCACAAGCTTTATAACAAAGATATTCTTTCAGATGAAGCAAAAGAAATAACCGATGAAGTAAAGACTATCATCAGTTATTTATACGAAACAAACACCAGAAATCTTATATGTACAAGGTGTGGTTCTCTTGTTATTAAATCAGTAACAAAGGGTTATTCGTTTTATTGCCCTCGTTGCAATAAAGATTTATTTAATTTTGAAACAACACCAAAAACACACACTACGGGTGATGATATTATTTGCTTTCTTGAGAGATTTTTTGAGAACGAAGATTATCGCCAGATAGTTGATGATATTAAGGAGGATGTTAAATGAAGAACGCCAAGAGTATTTTAATATTACTTTATGTAATCACGCTCACGCTGCTTTCAGCGTGTTCTATTGCAAACGGTCAGGAAGTGAGTGATGTTCAAGAAACCACTACTCATACAGAGGTTACTACATCTCAGACTACTTCCGCTGAACCAACCACTGTTGAGCCGACTACAGTTAAGATTACAACTGAGCCGACTACAGAAGAACCGACAGAACTCACTACAGAGCAACATGTAGCACCTTTAGTTGAAGAACCAAAGGAAATCATCACAGATACTATTGCTTCTGATGATACTGATGTGCCTATGGTTAATACCAATATTATTCATAAGACAATGGATGTATCGTTATTGCCGATGTTTAAGATTGGCGATGTGTATGATACATCGTTAAAACCGGGTGACGTACTTGCGTATTTTACATATGAGAGATTTGGAATTTATGAAGTTCCAATCATATATGGGAGTGAACAAGAACTGGTTGATAAATATGATATATGTTTATATGAATATACTTGGCGACCATTCTATTTTGGCAATCAACCAACTATGCTCTTTAGTCATAACTACAAGAGTTTTAGTATTTTGCCGAATGCTGAGAACGGCGATAAGGTATTCATTCGCACTACTTATGGTGCTGAATATTTATATCAGGTTAGCAGTAAACAAATCGTTGTTCCGTATGATGACTACACATTTGTAAATCCCGATACGGGAAAAGAAGTAATGGAATCCAGAAGTACACACGGAGTTTTACAGCTCGTGACTTGTGCTAATGGATACAATACAGAACAACGTTGGTTAGTAAAAGCTGAACTGATTGACGGAACAAAAATAAAGGAGAATTAATATGTGTCAATTTAAAAGCGCAATCATTCTAAAGGACAGGGTGTTCATACCTGACTATGACAGTCACACCGATATGCTCGAGGAGCTTAAAATCGAGGATACCGTAGCAAACGCGGAGCGGCTTTTTATCCGCGCCGAGCTGATACCGTATAACAACGACGTTTTCAGCGACATTGACAAATGGCTATTCGTCGTAGACCAGGACATTACCCCCGACTGGTATGTCGAGAATTACGATAAACAGCGTATGATTAAAGCCGTTAAGGAATGGGCTAAATCTCATATACATATCGGCGTTGGCAATCTGAGACTCGACAGCGGCAGCGAGCACTATATCAAAGATTGTAAAAATGTCTTAATCTGCGGCAACGCCACGGTTAAGTACATCTGCGGCAACGCCACGGTTAAGTACATCTACGACAACGCCACGGTTAATAACATCTACGGCAACGCCGCGGTTGAGTACATCTGCGACAACGCCACGGTTAATAACATCTACGGCAACGCCGCGGTTGAGTACATCTGCGGCAACACCACGGTTAAGTACATCTACGACAACGCCACGGTTAATAACATCTACGGCAACGCCG
>Ga0256405_10005864_pt1 | contig 20500 bp, 21 predicted proteins | sample RumenRJG_02DNA_FD_189096 | JGI IMG/M metagenome (GOLD analysis project Ga0256405, IMG submission 189096) | Bovine rumen microbial communities from Lethbridge, Alberta, Canada - RJG_02 | ecosystem: Host-associated > Mammals > Digestive system > Stomach > Rumen | place: Canada: Alberta... | reverse complement strand
GATTCTCAGCGGCTTGAAAGCACGCCTTGCTGCATGAGAATAATATTTGAAAAAAGTTATAATCGGGAGGTGAAAGCCTCGCACCAACCTCAGTTTATTGACAGGGCAGGGGCACCTGAGTAGTTACCATTTTTCGATGAGACTTTTTTACAAGTAATTTGCAAAAGTTTTTTTAAATCTTTAAACTTTGTCCTGATTAGAAATGTTGTTGAGAATGAAGAATAGCCTGCTTCTATTTTTAGGTGCCGTTTTCCTGCTGGCAGGATGCCGCAAGGACGGGGGAGACGAAACGCCGCCCCCCTTCCTTACTGTCACCATACGAGATGACGATTCAACCAATCCCCCCACTACTTTTAATTATTGGATAACGGATCAAAGCATTGAAAAAGTTGAAAGGATATATGACGGAACCACAAAGACACAATATTATTATTATCAGCCGGGGTGCGTCATCTGCTCCTCCTTCAACGGGGCAGAAACAGTTTTTCACCTAAATGAGCAAAATCTTTGCATACGGGTAGAATACCCGGACGGAACAGGAGAAGACATCCATTACGATTATGACAATCACATCTCCATGTACGGAAACACCTCTTTTGAATGGCGCAATGGGAATATGGAAAAAGTCACTATTCCCGGAGAGATTCCAGTCATATGGGAAATCACGTATGTAAATTCTAAAGTAGACCCATTCGTATCCCGATTTGATTGGTACCAGATTCTCGCTGGGTTTTTCCCATCGGATTTATATACCGTTGGATTAGGAGGCCAACCCAGCCGGGGACTTGCAACAAAAGCCACTAACAATCAAGGAGATAGCGTTATTTTTGAATACACCTATGATGAAAAAGGGAGAGTGAAAACAAGTAAAAGAATCTGGACCGAATTCTCGGATATCATCACCTATTCCTATTACGATTAATTCACCTGGCATTTCCGGGTAATTTCATACGATATCCCTCAACAGCCTTTGTATTATGCACTCAACTACAGTTATTAAAAGGATTGTTTGTCTTTTCTTCGCATCGCTACTTTTTATCCGTTGTGATTTAATCCCGCTAGTCAAAGTATCTACTGACAAAATTGAGTTGGATTATCATGAGCAAAGCACGACCGTTGATGCAAATATGGCATTATACGTCCATAGAATATACAAGACTAATTTAACAAGAAGTAAATCAGATGTGTTGTATGATTGGAGGGCAAGTTTGCCGTTTAATGGAGAGTGGTTTTCTATTTCTTTGAATCAAGAAATGGATATCCTATATTTAAGTGTTAAGGAAAATGACACAGATACCATTCGATGTATTGATATTTACTGGAAAGAGATGAATTATGGTACAGGTCCATGCATTGAAGTAAATCAACATCCAAAACCGTAAGCCCTGATTAGAAATGTTGTTGAGAATGAAGAATAGCCTGCTTCTATTTTTAGGTGCCGTTTTCCTGCTGGCAGGATGCCGCAAGGACGGGGGCGACGAAACGCCGCCCCCCTTCCTTTCAATTCAGACTGTATCCTCCCTCAGGGACAATAAGGATGTCTCCATCCGGCCGACTACCCATGATTTCTGGGTACAGGAGGGTCAACTGGTCAAGATTCATGTTCGCGATAATGAAGGGGACGGACAATCATACGCATTTCTCCATTCGGCAAATCGACTCACGCGACAATCATCGGATGGAAAGATTACGGATTATCGGCTGGACAATGAAGGAACTTGCATCGAAGTGGAGTATCCGGATGGAAGAATCGAGCCCATTGCTTACAACAATAATCGCCATCCGGTCCAATACGGCGAAGACGCTTATGAATGGCAAGACGGGAACCTGATTCGGGCCACCTGCCACACGGATTATGGCGTTATTTCATGGGATTTTTCCTATGAAAAGGAGAAAGTTAATCCGGCCGGTCCCCTCTATGACTGGTACCATATCTTCAACTATTTCTTTCCGACGGAGTTATTCGTCGCAGGCATCGGCGGACAGACCAATAAGCAACTGGTGTCAAGGGCCATCAGCAGTGAAGGAGACGAAATCACCTGGTCATATACTTTTGACAGCAAAGGTCGCGTCTCGACCAGCACCCTGATTTGGAATGAACTAACTGAAATCAATACGTACACTTATCACGATTAAACTCCTTTCAGATAAAGTCATGAAACCCTTGAATTTTGCCACTTGGTTACTCTTCCTCTTGCTATCATTCGCCAGCGGCCATGCGCAGGAACGCAGCAGCGAGTTTTTCGGAGGGCAGCGCTCTGTGCACTTGTCCTACAACCTGATGCCCGGAGATCAGGAACTCCTGTATTTCGGGCATGTCGGGCTTTCGTATGCTCTTTCAGAAATCCTTGGCCTCGGACTCGATATGGATCTGGGAAGGACACGTTTAAGGACACAGACAATTTCTAAACCGTTTCGCTGGGTATCTTCCTCCCACCGACCTCCAATGGCCGGTTCCAATTGACCGTAGGATTGTATGGCGGCATAGCGTTGGCAAAAGATTTTCAGAAAGTCTCCTTCCTCGGAGTGAAAGTCAATGGCGAATGGGTTAATCCCGTTGATTATATTAATGGGACCATAAATACATCAACAATTAATACCACTCAAGGCAGTATTGATAATATTATATGTCGTTAAATTATATTGATTATGAAAAATAGAACACTTACAGTTTTACTATTATTTTTATCAATGAGTTGTTTCGCTCAAATTGATATTAAGACACTCTATAAAACCACACCGCAAGCGATTATTCAACAATTTGGAGAACCTCAAACAGTTGATTATGGAGAGGATAGTCCATATGACGCAGTTATTACTTACTCACAATATCAGTTTATTCTATGGAAGTCTGCATCGGGTAATTATTCTTTAGAAGCGTTCAGAACAACCTCTTCTGCTTTTTGTATAATGTCAGATTATATTGAAGGCGGTATAAAAGTGGGGGACTCGTTTGACAAGTTATCCAGTTATGACTTTGAGCATTCAAGATATGGACGAGGAAAAACGGGGAACAGACTTAAACCGGTAGCGAATGGGTTTAATTATCAGGTGTTCTCAAAATTAATCAATTACGTGGCCTTTGAAGAAGAGTACGAAACACTCTACTTCGCCATAGAAGATAATACGATAAAAGCTATTGTATATTCTCAAAAACAGGACATTCCTTATCCCAACTACGACGGTTCCAATAGTTTACTATAAATCGGCAGAAATACAAAAGGTGATATATGGTTGAGAATGAAGAATAGCCTGCTTCTATTTTTAGGTGCCGTTTTCCTGCTGGCAGGATGCCGCAAGGACGGGGGCGACGAAACGCCGTCCCCCTTCTTATCCATAAGCATACAAAGAGCGGATTCTAATAACCCTCCAACCATTTACCATATATGGATTACGAACCAGAGAGTCGAAAAAATCGAGCGCGTATCTTATGATGGAACAACAAAAACAGAAACCTATTCTTATTTTCCCGATTTCGTGGTTTGTACATCCTACAATGGAACTGTAACCACCTATAACTTGAACAGACAGGGGCTCTGCACACGGGTAGAATACTCGGACGGGACAGTAGAAGATGTTCTATACAATTCAGAGAATCATGTCGTTCAATTTGGTAAAGAGACTTTCGAATGGCATGATGACAATTTAGTAAAAGCTACCGGATATTTGGGAGAGGATTCTGTCACGTGGGACATTACCTATGAAGGAATTAAAGTGAATCCATATAAAAACGACTTTGATTGGTACCATGTAGGTGCTTTCTTCTTCATACCAGATTTAATGATTATCGGATTGGGCGGTCTACCTAACAGAGAACTGGCCACAAAAGCTGTCAGCAGCAAAGGAAGTAATGTTATTTGGGAGTACTCCTTCGACAAAAAAGGAAGAGTGAAAACCCGCAAAGAAATCTGGGACGAGATTATTGACATTTACACCTATTCCTATTACGATTAATTCACCTGGCATTTCCGGGTAATTTCATACGATATCCCTCAACAGCCTCTGTATTATGCACTCAACTACAGCTATTAAAAGAGTTTTGCATCTCTTTTTCCTTACTGCCACACTACTCTTTTCAGCCATGATTCCTTTGCGAGCTCAAACCATGGTTGATGACACCATAGTCTGGATTGATGAATGGAAATATGCTTTTTCTGCTGAGGGCAGGCGGGCGTGGAAGCCGGAGTTTACCGTGCGCACGTATGCTGGGTATTTTACGGGTGGTCCAGCCATAACAGGCGGCATAAGGATTGACAACAAGCATACGCTGGGCCTGATGCTCTTGCAAGGGAAAACTACTGTGAATACCTCTCTCGGATACCCCGGACATATTCAGTCCGTTTCCGTCGGATTATATAAGCGCAGGTACTTTCACCTTCATAAGAAAGACCTCTTTACCCTATACAGTGATCTCGCAATTGGCGCAGGGATCATATACAAAGTAGATGGCAAATACTGGGACGATCCCCGAACCGGCGAACATGTCCAATATATCAAGGAGAATTCCGGTGACATGATATTTGCTGGCACGTGGCAGCCCGGAATACAAATCCGTTGCTGGCGGAATCTTCATCTGTTCTTAGGCCCGACCCTGGCGACCAATACGATCGGGCTCCATCTTGGAATAGCATATTGTCCCCTCTGACACTACTCACCCTCTCACCTGGCCGGAGCCGGTGATGAGCCACTTGGTGGTCGTGATTTCCTCAAGGCCCATCGGGCCGCGGGCTCCGAGTTTCTGGGTGCTGATGCCGATTTCGGCGCCAAGGCCGAACTGGGCGCCGTCGGTAAAACTGGTCGGGGCGTTTACATAGACACAGGCTGCATCTACCGCCTGCTGGAAAGCGGTAGCAGCCGCCGGATCTTCCGTCACAATGGCCTCACTGTGACCGGAGCCATAGGTCCGGATGTGGTCCAGAGCCTCCTGCAGGCTGTCCACCGTCTTTACCGCCAGTTTATAATCCATGTATTCCGTACCGAAAGAATCGGGACCGGCCGGAAATAGCCTGGATGCAGGATAATGCCCCAAAAGCGTGTTAAACGCACGCAGATCGGCATACAAACTTACCTTTTCCGCCATCTCCCCTACCAGCGCAGGCAGGTCGGCGAGCCGGGAAGCATGCACGATGAGGCAGTCCAGGGCATTGCAGACACTCACGCGGCGCGTCTTGGCATTGGTCACGATCCGGATTCCCTTGGCCAGGTCTCCCGCCGCGTCAAAATAGGTATTCACCACACCCGCCCCCGTCTCGATGCACGGAATCCGGGCATTGTCGCGCACAAATTGAATCAGATTTTTCCCGCCGCGCGGAATCACCAGGTCCACATACCCTACGGCCGACAGCAGATCCTGTGCCGCCTCGTGCGTAGCCGGAAGCAGGTTCACCACATCGGTATCCACCGCCATCGACTCCAGCACCCGTTTGATGAGGGCTACCGCCGCCAGGTTCGATTGCTGTGCGTCACGGCCCCCTTTCAACAGGCAGGCATTCCCGCTCTTGAAACAGAGGGAAAACACATCGAAGGTAACGTTCGGCCGGGATTCGTAGATTACCCCGATTACCCCGAACGGAACGCTGACCTTCCTGAGCTGCAGCCCGTTCGGGAGCACCCGGTCCACCAGCACGCGCCCCAGCGGGTCGGGCAGGGAAACCACCTTCCGCATATCGGCCGCAATCCCCTCCAGGCGTTCTTTCGTAAGTTGGAGCCGGTCATACAGCGGATCCGAAGGTTCCCGTTTCTGCAAATCCTCGGCATTGGCCGTAAGCAGGGTATCCGCTTCCGCAACGATGGCATCGGCCAACCGGAGCAAAACGGCATTACGCGCTTTGTCAGAGAGGGAAGACAACTTCAGCGAAGCTTTCTTGGTTTTGTCAAAAAGGAGTGCGTTCATTACTTTCCGGGTTCAAATTCGGTATGGATCATTTTTTCGGGCGATGCAAGCACCCCGGTCAGGATTCCCTCGCGGCGGCCGTTGGCGATAATCACGCGGATGCCGGATGCGGCCAGGTTGCGGGCCACCTGGCATTTGGAGGTCATCCCTCCGCGGCCGGCGGAACTCTTGGAGGCGCAGATGCCACCCTCGACGGAATCGCCCGGTCGGATAAGCGGGATGACCCGCGAGCCCGGGAGGGAAGGATCCCCGTCGAAAATACCGTCCACATTGGTCAGGATGATGAGGGTTTCGGCCCCGATCATCCCGGCCACGAGGCCGGACAACTCGTCGTTATCGGTAAACATCAGCTCGGTAATGCTCACCGTATCGTTTTCATTTACAATGGGAAGGACGCGGCTTTGCAGCATGACTTCCATGCAGCTTTTCTGGTTGTTGTATTCCTGGCCCTCGGAAAAATTCTTCTTCTGGGTAAGCACCTGGCCCACGGTAATGCCATAACTCTGGAACAGCTTGTAATACAAGTCCATCAGGCGAACCTGGCCGATTGCGGAATACAGCTGCCGCTGCTGTACGTCGGAGAGTTTTTCATCGCCGCGGATGAGCGATCGGCCGCAGGCCACGGCGCCGCTGGACACCAGCACCACCTCAAAGCCCTTTTCCCGCAGTTGGGCAATCTGGTCCACGATGGAAGAGACGCGGGTGGTATCCAATGCGCCGTCGGAGCGGGTGAGCACGTTGCTGCCCACCTTGACCACCACGCGATGCCCCGCAGGGACCTTGACGGCCGCCAGGCCCCGCATAACCGATTCGCTGAAACCGGCGGCTTCCATGGCAGCCAGTCCCCTGGCTGTAAGGCCGTTCGGGGTGGTTACCCGACTGATTTCCCCTTCGGTGTCATAGTCGTTTGCATCCACCAGGGCCGCCGCGCCCCGAACCGTCTGGCAGACCGCTTCGCCAGCCTGACGGGCATCCAGGCCCAGCCGGGCACCCCCTTCCGCGGCGGCCCCCATGTAACGCATGGCGTAGGCAATGCCACAGGAAGCAAGCGAGGTTCCGGCCAGCATCTGATTCACGGGGACCACGAAGGTCTTCCCCACCCTGTCGAAGAGGCGGACCAGTTGCGAAATCGTATCTTCAGAAGCCGTCACCGATGCCAGATACGTGGCGCCCTCGCCTACTTCCACCGCCGTATTGGGGATGGCATAGGCCAGTTGGGGAAGCGCTCCGTCACGGGTGAACCACGCCTTCAGGTCCTCCGGCCGGATACCGGGAGCCACCGAGACGGCCACTTGCCGCCCGAAATCCAGCACGGGAGCCGTCTCGCGGATGACCGCTTCCATCTGCCAGGGTTTCACCGCATAAAAAACAAGGTCGGACCCGCGAACCGCCTCCACATTGTCGGTAGCGGTCTGCAGGCCCAGGGCCTTGAATTTCTCCAGTTTTTCTTCGTGTCGTGCCGTGACCGTCAGGTCCGAAGCCGGAACGGCTCCGCTGCGGGCAAGTCCCATTGCCAGGGCTCCGCCCATGTTGCCAGCGCCGATGATGGTAATTTTCATAAGCTACTCTTTCTCACCAATTTTCCCTCAAATTTACCATTTTTCAGGAAAAAAGCCAAAGAGCGCTTATTTTGTACCGCGATAAGAAGTAGGATAAGAGCCAAAGTTCAACGAGAAGGTCAGTTCGTTCCCGACGATTTTACCGGTGAGATTGGTCACCGTGTACCTGGGATAATCGCCGCCCAGCGCCTTCGGAACCACCTCGGCGCAGGTCAGGACAATGTCCTTTTCACCGGGCTGGAGCGTAACCCCGGGAACGGTCACATCAATCTGAACGGGCATATTCGGCACAAAACGGATCTGATTCAAGACAATATCCGCGGTTTTCCCATCGGCGGAGGGAATAAAATCCACCTTGATGTTCTCATTATCAAAGTCACTTCCCTGGTACACGACCGTAACCGTCCCCGTATAGGAACCCTTTTCCAGAACAAGTACGTCTTCGGTACCTTTTTTGCCACAGCCGAGCACCAGCAGGGCTGCAGCGGCAAAAATCAATTTGTTAAGTTTCATATTATTAAAAGTTTAATGAAATTCCCGTATAAAGCATGCGCGGTTTCCCCGCGGCAAAAAATTCTTTTTCCATGGACTTGAAATAGAAACTGTGGCTTTCGGTTCCGGTCAGGTTTTCGCCCCGCACATACCACTCCCATTTCGGGAAAGCCAACGTAATGCAGGCTCCCAACCGTGCTGAAAAGGGTTCCTGCAACGAGTGTTCCTCATTCCACCAGAAAGGTCCCGCGCCCCGCAGGAAGGCATCCCCTTTCAACCGGCAGCCGTTCAAATCGATCGAATACGAGGCTCCGGCAAAAAGGGTATGTTCCGGGACGTAGGGAACGCCATCGTCGGTCCGGCACCACGACCAGGCGGCCCGGAGCGTCAACGCCTTCACCCGGGCTTCCGCCTCGGTTTCCACCCCCACGTTCCGTCCGCGGCCCGAATTGGTCATCATCCGGCCGGCTGACTGGCCCGGCAGGAAAACGGTCAACTGGCGGTTCCGCACCTCCATCCAATAGGCCGACACCTCGGCCCGGAAATGCTCCCGGCTCCATCGGCCGCCCACTTCCATGTTCCAGGCCTCTTCCGGATCATATTCCGTATGCTCGGCCGTCACGATGGCGGTCGGCTGATCGAAATAGACCCCGAGGTCTTTCATCGTCGCATTCATGGTCTGCCGCTGGAGGATATCAGAGAATATCTGGGTATTAAAACCGCCGGAGCGGTACCCTTTGGAGAGTGTCGAAAAGAAACGAAGTCCTTCCGCTGCCTCGTATAGCACGGAGAGTTTGGGAAGGACTTCGATCCGGGAGTGGCCGATACTCCCGGTATAGGGGACGTTGAGGGCCTTGTCGGCCTTCATCGTTGGGATAAACCGGTAATGCAGAAGCGTCAGGCAATCATAGCCCATCCACGCGCCCTCGTAGTCGATGCGCACGCCCGCCGTCAGCAGCCAGGCGCCCGTCCGGTAAACGGACTGATGAAAAAGGGCGACATTCCACGAAAGGATGTCGAAGTCCGACGTTACCGGCATTTCCTCGTCCGAAATGCTCAAATAGCCGATATCGGCGGGGATATGGGCATTGGCGTTGTCCAGGATCAGGGTCTGGATCCCGTCTCGCTTAAAGGTGACCGGGGCGTGCATATGATTGCCCCGGAAGAAGGCGAAAACGCCTCCGGTCGGTTGCCAGCGAGCCTTCGTGTCCGCTTTCCGCACCAGGACCTCCAGGGTACCGGCCCCGCTGTTCTGCTTCTGCTGCAAGGTAAAGATGGAGCGTTCGGTATAGTCCTGATCCATCCGCATATCGTCCAACAGATACTGGACCGATGCCGTTCCATCCAGCACGAGCCGATCGCCTCGGTGGCGCAGCTTGAAGCCGTCCATCACAAACAGACGCTGGTAGGAGGCCTCATCGTTATAGGATACAGGAAGGTCTTCTCCCTCGCGGTGCAAGCCGTAGGCAAAGCCCCCTTCGCACGATAGTCCCACCGAGAGGACATGGCTGAGGAAGAGGCGGTCTCCCGAAGGTTTTTCCCACTTCCAGCGGGCATTGAGTCCGTCGAAAGGATCGCAGAGCTCTTGCTTGTACGCATTCCGGAACACTCCGTCGGTATGGCGGAAGGTGGCGGAAAAGGCGTGATTCCCCGTCGTAAATGAGGCTCCGGCACGCACCGATTGGGCCGTTCCGTATTCCAGGTGGACATTGGGACGGGCTCCGTCGGAAGGCGCCAGGGTTCGGATGGCCAGGACACCGCCCATGCTGTTCCGTCCGTACAGGGTTCCCTGCGGACCGCGCAGCAAGGTCACGCTGCGCACCGCCTCCCAATCGAAATCATAGGCATTTTTGTCCAGGATCGGGATGCCATCCACATACAGGCCCAGTACCGGATTCTCCATCCGCGAGCCCAGTCCGCGCAGGTAAATGGTCGATGTCAGAGACGCCCCGTAATCCGGAATATGCAAACCCGGCACCATTCCGGACAAAGAATTAGGACGATACGTTCCGGTTGCCCGCATCAGTTCCGGGCGGATGGAGGAAACCGGCGACGCCACTTGGGAAAGGGGGATGGATTCCTTTAACGCCACCACCGTTCCTGCCTGTAAAGTATCTTGTACAGGAACGGTTGCGAGCAAAAGCGATATGAGAAGCCCTCCGGTCATTGCGGCTGCAAAGTTCCGCATTCCCGGAAAATTATTTCAGAAAAGAAGGTGCCAGATTTAGGACTATTCGTGCATGGCCTTGCGGAAGGCAGAAGGAGTCATACCCGTCAGCCGGCGGAAGAAGCGGGCAAAATAGGCCTGGTCATCCAGGCCGACGGCCGTTCCCACGTCGATGATGGGCAGGCCCGTCTCCTTCAAGAGCCGTTTGGCCCGGTTGATACGGGCCATATCGATCCAATGGCTTACCGGATGCCCCGTTGCGCGTTTTACCTGACGGTTCAGGTAATTGAGGGTTACCCCTATCGCATCGGCATAGTCCGCAGCCGGCAAAACCGGGTCGCCTTCCCGGAAAACACGATCCAGGAAACCGGAGACCATCTCGGGCAGGCGGACCGATACCGAGCTTTTGACCCGTGTGAGTAGCAGATCCGTTCCCTTTTCCACAAACTCCCGGTCCCCCTGGCCGAAGGCGGTTACGAGCATATTGAACAATTCCCCCAGGAAGGTCCCTTCATCGAACCAAAACGCCTGTTGCAGCGGATGATCCATCAGGGACAGCCGGAGCGGGAGGCTGGTCGATGGGAATCCGCCCGCATATCCCACCGCATCAATATAATGCAGGATGGCAAAAGGACGTCCCGCAGGGATCAGCAGGAGATGGCCGGCGCTGCAGAGGAAGGATTCCCTTTCCACCTCCACCAGCACTTCTCCGCCAACCAGGTAGATGAAGCCCACCATCGGCAGGGACCGCCTGGGGACCTGGCCCGTCTTGAGGACGCCGCGGGTATTGATCCGGTGAATATAAAAGGGAATTGTCTGATCCATGGTGCAAAGTTATGGAAATAATGGGTCACTTGCAAAGATACGTGACCAGGGGTCTATGATAGGGCGGCGTGCCGGGCCGCGTGTCGGGCCGCCGGAACCGTCTCGCTGCGCTCGACCCCACCGTTCACGGCCGCTCACTGGCGTTCACTGCCGTTCACGGTCCCCCCTCTTACGATGCCGAGGGTGGCACGGGCTCCGGCCATCCCGCCACTTCCGCCCGCCATCTTTGCTCCGCCACCCTGGTTCTCACCACTCCGCCCTTGCCATCCACCAAAACGGCTCTTTTGGTGGATGGGCTCCCGCCCCAAGCACTAACCGTCCGGGTCTGGGCCTTGTTTCCCGGAAGGTCGGTGCCTTTTCAGGGGGACCTTCCATGCCAGAGGCCTGTTTCCCGGAAGGTCCCGACATTATTCTTGGGGACCAGCCACGTTGGGACCGTTTATTTGGTAGGTCATGGGGCTGTTGGCCGACAACTCATCAGACACCGTTATTTGCGAGTAACCCAAATATTTACTATTTTTGTTAATATGAAGTTATTACGATTTCCCATCCTCTCCCTTGTCCTGGTTTTTCTGACAGCCGTCTCCCTCTATGCCGGGGAAGACCGGTTCCCGGACGGGACGCCTATGCCGGCATGGTTCCACGACGCCTCCAAGGTACCGCTGGCCTCCCTGGGAAAGGTCTTTGTCCTGACCGACTACGGTGTGGTCCGGGATTCCACCCGGATCCAAACCCAGGCCATCCAGCACGTCATTGACCTGGCAGCCGAACAAGGAGGCGTGGTACTGGTCCCGGAAGGGACTTTCCGTAGCGGCGCCCTGCACTTCCGACAAGGCTCCCACCTTTGGGTGGAGGGTCGGCTGAAAGCATCGGACCGCGTCCATGATTTCCCGCTGACGACAACCCGCATCGAAGGGCAGACCTGTCCTTACTTCCCTGCCCTCATCAACATCGAAGGGGTGGACGGTTTTGTCCTGGGCGGTCCCGGGACCATCGACGGCAGCGGCCTTCCCTTCTGGGAAGAAATGAAGATCCGGTGGAAATGGAACAAGTCCGCCGCCAACAAGGACGGACAGCGGCCCCGGCTGGTCTATCTCTCTGAATGCTGCAACGTTACGCTTCAGGACCTCCACCTGAAAGACAGTCCCTATTGGACCACCCACTCCTACCGGAGCCACCACCTCCGTTTCCTGGGGCTCACCATCACCTCCCCTTCGGAAGGCATCCCCGGGTACAGCACCGACGCCATCGACCTTGACAACTGCCATGACGTGCTCGTAAAAGACTGTTACATGGACGTTTGCGACGACGGCGTGGTCCTCAAGGGCGGCAAGGGAACCTTTGCCGACAAGGCCCCGGAGAACGGTCCCAACAGCAGCATCCTGGTGGAAGACTGCACGTTTGGAAAGACCCATGCCTGCCTGACCCTGGGCAGCGAATCCGTCCAGGACCGGAACGTGATCCTGCGCCGCAGCCACAGCCTAGCCGCCAAGGCCATCCTGCACTGCAAACTGCGTCCCGACACGCCCCAGCACTACGCATACATTACCGTAGAAGACATAACCGGACGGGCCGACGCCATCCTCAAAATCCGCCCGTGGACGCAGTATTTCCACCTGGAACCCCGGAAAAACATGCCGGTGAGCCGATGCAGCCACATCAACCTGAACCGCATCCAAGTCGAGTCCGGGAAACCCCTTGACGTCGAGCTCTCTACGCAATATATTCTGGAAGACATCCGCTGGGACGGGAAAGACCTTTTCCAGGAATGGCGGGGTCCCCTTACGGTGCAGTCCACCGCCGCGCCCGGCACCGCCTTCTGGACCCGCGACCAGCAGGATGCCGCCCGCCGCAAAGCCTACGCCCAGGTCAATTACGACGAAGCAGCCGTTCCGCCCTACACCCTGGAAGACCCGCTGACATTTACCGACGGCCGCAAACTGCGTTCCCGGAAGGAATGGCCGGCCCGCAGGAAGGAAATTCTGGACATCTTCCAGAAAAAGATGTACGGAGAACTCCCCCCGCCCGCACCCATTTATACGGAAGACATCGAAGAGATTCCCGCCTTCCTGGGTTCGGCCACCCTCCGTCAAGTCCGGATGCGATTCTCGCCGGACAGTACCGGGCCCAAGATAGACTGGGGCATCCTGACCCCGCATAACGCGACGGGGCCGCTTCCCACCGTCCTGATCCTCAACTACAAAGGCAACCAGGCCTTCCTGCCCGAATGCCAGGCCCTCCTGGCCCGCGGCTATGCCTTGGTAACGGCCTGCTACAAAGACATTTCGCCCGATCCGGATCCCCTGGAACACGAAAACGGGCTCATCCTCCAGGACAGTTTCGCCTATAGCGGAATCTTCGAACTTTGGGGAGAACGGGACCCGGCCCGCGACGACCAGACCGGTTCCCTCATGGCCTGGGCCTGGGCGCTGATGCGCGGCCTGGACCTGATTGAGCAAGAGCCTGCCCTCGATGCTTCCCGGGTCCTGCTCACCGGGTATTCCCGCCTGGGAAAGGCAGCCCTGGTGGCGGCCGCCTATGACGAGCGCTTCCCGGTGGTGGTGGTGAACCAGTCCGGTGGTGGCGGCGTCCCGCTGGCCAAACGCCATTTCGGAGAATGCATCGCCACGGAAGTCTCCTCCTTCCGCCACTGGTATTGCCGCGCCTACGACCAGTATGCCTGGAATACGGAAGCCATGCCCTTCGACCAGCACCTGCTGGTGAGTGCCATCGCTCCGCGCGCCATCCTCGTCGAGGGTTTCAACAAGGGGTGGTTCGACACGTACGGAGAATTCCTGTCCCTCCAGGCAGCCAGCCCGGTATGGAAGTTCTTGGGACAGAAAGGATTACCGAACGTTTCCTGGCCGGACAATTACGACACCTCGGCTATCGGGCCGCGCGTAGGCTATGTCCGCCGGGATGGTGAGCACGGTATTGCCGCCATCGACTGGCAGTGGATGCTTCACTTCTTTGAATCCATATAGATGGTTACGGGGCCGTCATTGACCAGGGCAACCTTCATATCGGCCCCGAATTCACCGGTCCCCACGGGCTTCCCGAGGGTTTCCGAAAGCTTCCGGCAGAAAGATTCATACATAGGAATGGCCTTTTCATGGCCGGCCGCCTCGATATAGGAAGGCCGGTTTCCCTTCCTTGTCTGGGCCATCAGGGTGAACTGGCTCACCACAATTACATCGCCCCCCACATCCATCACGCTGCGGTTCATAACCCCCTCCGAATCGTCAAAGATCCGCAGGCCCGCCGTTTTTTTCACCAGAAAGTCGATATCCGCCTCCTCGTCCTCATGTCCCACGCCCAGCAGCACCAGCAGTCCCGGGCCGATGGACGATTTAACGCGTCCGTCAATGGTAACGGACGCGGAGGAAACCCGTTGAATAAGTGCACGCATTCTATCCGAAGTTGGAATGCACAAATTTACTGAAAAATATTGCAATCCTGCCATACAATCGTTAGTTTTGTAACATGAAACAGTCTATTATTTCCGCTTGTGCGATTCTTGCACTCCTGTCCTCCTGCTCCCACGGAGCCTCGGAAAACCCGGGTATCGGACCGTCCTGCATACAGCCCGCCGCCCTAAAGGAAGGAGATAAAATCGCCTTGATTTCCCCCTCCTTCCATACTCCCATGGAAAACGTGGACACGGCATCCATGATTTTGCGGGACTGGGGATTCGAGCCGGTCATAGGGCCGAATGTGGGCAAAGAGTACCGGGGGGCCTATGCCGGAACGGCCAAGGAGCGTCTGGCCGATTTGAATTGGGCCCTGAAAGACCCGGAAATCAAGGCCATCCTGTGCAACCGGGGCGGCTACGGTACCATCCACCTGGTGGACCTGCTGAAAGAGGAGACAATCGCCTCGAACCCCAAATGGCTGATTGGCTTCAGCGACATTACCACCCTGCATGGGATGTCTACCCGCGCCGGCGTGATGAGCATCCATGGCACCATGTGTTCCCTGATGGCCAAATCCCATGGAATCGGCCTCACGAACACCCTCCTGCGGGATCTCCTGTACGGGATTATCCCGGAATATGTCCTGCCCGCCCACCCGCTGAACCAGACGGGTACCGCTTCGGGCATTCTCGTAGGCGGCAATCTCTTTACCTTCTCCCCCGTCCTGGGAACAGATGCGGACGCCACGATGAAGCAGGACATCATCCTGTTCATCGAAGAAGTGGAAGAAGACCTGAGCCATCTGGACCGGAACATCAACACCCTCAAGCTCAACGGTGTATTTGACCGATGCAAGGGCGTAATCCTGGGCGAGTTCACCGACTGTGAAGCCAACCTGGATTATAGCAGCGTAGAGGAAATGATCTGTTCCTATCTGAAAGAATACGACATTCCCGTCATCTGCGGGTTCCCCGGCGGCCACGGCGATGTCAACCTGCCCCTGATCATGGGCGCCCCCGTGACCCTGGACGTACAAAAGACAGGCGCCACCGTAACCTTTAACGTACAAGGTCCCAAACAAATCATCCGTACCGACAATGAGTGAACATCATCACCACCACGATCATCACCACGATCATCATCACCATCACGTTCAGCGACAGCATCTGATCTTATCTATCGTTCTCAACCTGGGCTTTGTCCTGGTCGAGACGGGCGTGGGATTCGGAACCGGCTCGCTGGGACTCCTTTCCGATGCCGGACACAACCTGAGCGACGTCTTCAGCCTGCTGCTGGCATTCGTGGCCATCCGGCTTGCCGCCAGTCATTCATCCAAACGGTTCACCTATGGCTATCGCAAGAGTTCCGTCCTCATTTCCCTGCTGAACGCCATCATCCTCCTGGTCGCCGTGGGCGTCATCCTGATTGAAAGCATTCAGAAACTGCTGAATGCCGGTGCGATCGAGGTCAACGCGAGCGCCATCAGCTGGACCGCCGGCATCGGCATCCTGGTGAACGGATTCACCGCCTGGCTGCTGATTCCCAAGGAGGATCACGATGTCAACATGCGCGGTGCCTACCTGCACATGCTGGCCGATACGCTGGTTTCGGTGGGCGTGGTGGTATCCGGCATCGTGATCGGCTTTACCGGCTGGAACTGGATAGACCCGGTTATCGGCATCGTGATTGCCCTTATCATCCTGGTTTCCACCTGGCAGTTGCTGGCGGAGAGCCTGCGGCTGAGCATTGATGCCGTACCGGAAGAAATCGACCCGGACGAGATTGTGGAAGAGATGAAAGAAGTTCCCGGAGTGATGGACGTGCACCACCTGCACATCTGGCCCATCAGCACCACGCAGGTAGCCCTGACGGCACACGTGGTTCTGGAGGACCTTGCGGCCATGCCGCAGACGATTCCCGCCTTGAAACACAAACTCAAAGACCACGGGATCGGGCACAGCACCCTGGAGGTTGAAGTTCCCGGTTCCCCCTGCGAATCACACGATTGTAATGAATAAAATTAAACGCATCCTCATTTCCCTGTTTACCATGATCTCAATGACAGGATTTGCCCAGGAGCAGCCTGGCAGCCAGGCTGTGCTGGATAATATTCACGCCCGTAAAAGCGTTCGTTCCTATACAGATGAACCCGTGACGCCCGAACAGGTGGAAACCCTGCTGCGGGCAGCCATGGCGGCTCCCTCCGGGAAAAATGTTCAGCCCTGGCGTTTTGTGGTGGTAACCCAGTTGGAAACAAAGAAGAAACTGGCCATCGGCTTTAACAAGATGATTGCCAAGGCTCCGGTCGTGATTGTCGTTTGCGGAAAGACGACCAATATGCTCGGCGGTACCAACAACAACTGGACGGCCGACTGCGCCGCCGCCACCGAGAACCTCCTGCTGGCGGCCGAGGCCCTGGGCCTGGGCGCCGTGTGGACGGCATGTTACCCTTATGACGACCGGATGCTGCCCACCATCGAGGCACTCGGCCTGCCCGACAATGTCACGCCCTACTGCATCGTCCCCGTCGGACACCCTGCCGGAAACGACAAGCCCAAAGACAAATGGAAACCGGAAAACATCCACTACGAAAAGTGGTAGGTACGGCCATGTCGCACCGGCTATCGTTCTTCAATATATTTGCACCTGAAATGAAAATTCTATTTGTCATCAACAATTTTTATATCCCTGGGAATGGCATCTCGGCTTCCGGCCGGCGTACGGTCGAAGCCTTGAAGGCCATTGGAGAGGATGTCCGCGTCCTGGCGGGGCCGAATCCGGACCCGAACGGTCCGCAGCCGGATTTTCCGCTGAAGGAGTTCCGTTTCCCCATTTTCCAGCCCATTATTGAGTCCAGCGGTTTCTCCTATGCCGATGGCGACATCACCGTCATCGAGGAAGCCGTCCGCTGGGCTGATGTCGTTCATCTCGAAGAAACATTCGTACTGCAGTGGAAAGCCATCAGAATCGCCAAGAAGCTGGGAAAAACGCTGACGGCCACGTTCCACATGTTCCCGGAGAATCTGATCTATTCGTTGGGAATCGGTCCGCTCCGCAACTGGAAATGGATCAACCGAACGCTGCTGCGCGCATGGAGAAAGCATATCTACAATGAATGCGACTTCGTCCAATGCCCCACAGATGCCGTTCTGGACCGTCTGCGCCGATATCATTTCAAGGCGCGGCTGGGCGTGATCTCCAACGGCCTGGTCCCGAGCGAATGCCTGAGACCCCGGACGCCGCCGGAGAACTACCTGGATCCAGAACGTCCCTTCGAAATTCTGTATATCGGCCGGCTGTCCCATGAGAAAGACCAGCCTACATTGATGGAAGCGGTTCGTTACAGCAAATACGCCAAGCGCATCCGCCTTCACTTTGCCGGCAACGGCCCCCAGAGCGGCCGCTACAAGAAGATGGCCCGGAAACTGTATGCCGAGGGCGTGTTCGGCTATGAACCCGTGTTCAGCTTCAATACACTGGATGAGCTTCGGCAGATGGCTGCCACGGCCGATCTCTGCCCCCATTGCGCACCCATCGAAGTAGAAGGCCTTTCCATCATGGAGGCGATGCAGCAGGGCGCCTGCCCCATCATTGCCGTAAGCCGCTACAGCGGCACATCCCAGTTCGCCCTGGACCCCGCCGCTGCAAGTTCCCGGCCGAGAATCCCGAAGCCCTAGCTCAACGTATCGACTACTGGCTGGACCATCCCGCTGAGCGTTGGGAGATGGGGCTCCGCCATGCCGAGTCCATGAAGCAGTACGACATCGAAAAGTCCGCCATTGCCTTTCGGGACGCCTTGGCTGCTGCCCGGACCAACTTGCCAGGGCTCTAATAGTCATTCAACGAGTATCCTCGGCGTCTGTAACGATTGATGGTCGCGTCAAATCGTCCATCGGCCCGGGCCGCTGCCAGCAGATTAATATCCTCTACTCCTTCAAATTTCAGGAGGAATTCCATTAAGAATGAAACTCACTGACCTCAAGGACCTTCGGGTCATCAAGAAAAGCCTCTCGCCGGAGCCCGAGAAGGCTCCCGTGCAGAACCAGCCATCCCTCTTATCCAAGTGGGGCTCTTCATCTCCCTATAACCTGGACATTCTGTCCTCAAAATGGACTATTTGGCACTTCTATGGTGACAAAAAGTCCATCATCCCGGCACTGGTCCCAGCTTTGCAATATCTTTAGGTGTTCCGATGAGGAACCCGGACGGAAGGCCACGTAAGGACCTGAAACCGAAGAATGTTTAAAATGATTTTGTTATGTTACCTACGATTAGAAGGAATCAAAGCTGGTTGCCTGACATCTTCAACGACTTCTTCGACAACAGCTGGATGGAAAGAACGAACTACACCGCTCCGGCCATCAATGTAATTGAGAACGAGAAAGAATATGACGTGGAGCTCGCCGCTCCGGGTCTCACCAAGGAGGACTTTCAGGTCCATGTGGACGAGGACAACAACCTTGTCATCAACATGGAAAAGAAGGCCGATAACCATGAGAAAAAACAGCACGGAAGGTATCTACGCCGTGAATTCTCTTACGAGAAGTTCCAGCAGATGCTTACGCTTCCCGAGGATGCCGAGGCCGACAAGATTGAAGCCAAGGTGGAGCACGGTGTGCTGAATGTCCACATCCCCAAGAAGGAGAAAGTGGATGTCCAGAAGGCCGTCAAGCAGATTGAGATACAATAATCTCTGACGCCACAGTTATTGGTATAAAGGGCGCAGTCATGAAGGGCTGCGCCCTTTTTTACGCCAAAATGTCAGTAGGAAAGTCGTGGACTGAGTTTTGCTGAGAACAAGTCAGTACAGAAAAGATGAACGAGAGTATTGTTAAAATTAAAACGAAAGATATTATGCTGGAACAACAGATTCAAGAAGATATCAAGGCCGCCATGAAGGCCAAGGACACGGTTGCGCTAGCTGCAACCCGCGCCATCAAGGGTGAAATCCTTCTTTTCAAGACCTCCGAGGGAGGCAGCAAGGAGGTGACGGACGGGGACATCCTCAAGATGATCCAGAAGCTCATCAAGCAGCGCAAGGAATCAGCCGAGCAGTACACTGCAGCGGGCCGTCAGGAGCTCGCCGACAACGAGCTGGCAGAAGCTGCCGTGATGGAGAAGTACCTTCCCAAGCAGCTCTCCGCGGAGGAAGTGAAGGCCAAGGTCCGGGAAATCATCGCTCAGGTGGGCGCCACCTCCATCAAGGACATGGGCAAGGTGATGGGCGCTGCAAACAAGGCCCTTGCCGGGCAGTCGGATGGCCGGACCATCTCAGCGGCCGTCAAGGAGCTGCTGTCGTAGGGGAGTAGAGCCGCCCCTGGTAGAAATCGTCAAAGGCTGCGGGGGTGGCCGGCTATTTCTTCAGAAACGCCTGATACCGTTCTGATTCTTCCTCCATCGCTTCCTGATTGATACCCGCATCGGGGGAGAATACTTCGGTCTGGACTTTGCCCGCTGCTGCGGACCAATTACCCACCACCTCACCGTTCTGAAGGATGACGGGCCAGAAAATACCGTTGCCACTGTGTGCGCGGTGCATATGGTCATGCTTCACAGCGACATGGCGGCTTTTGTACCCGATCAAATACTCATCGTATGAAGGAAGCAGCGTCACCGTTCCGCTACGGAATCCGCGAGTTCTACAGTCCTGGTGGCGCAAAAAGGAGAGTCCGTCCCAGCGTTCCTCGATTAGTTCGTTTTGGATAGCATTTATCCCCTTCCGGCAATCGCCGATATTAAGGCCGCTCCACCAGACAAAGTCTTCCAGGGTAGCGGGGCCGTGACTGCGGAAGTAGGTCCTTGCCAGTTTGGCCAGTGCTTCTTCTTTGGTAATCCTGGGCGTTTGGGGCAGTTTGTCGGCCGAAAGGGCATAGCTATGCTTCAAGGGAAAAAGGTCTCCGCTACAAAGAAGGCCGCTGTATTCGGCCAGGCGGATGTGGTAGGAGAGCCGGTGATCCTCCATCGTGATGCCCCTGTCTTCCAAAGCGCTGGCAAAATCGGCCTTTTGAGCGATTCGGCTTTTTGGGTCTATTGGACATTTTGGGTGATAGATTTCATGTCAAAAGTTAAGGTTGGACATTTGGGGTGATAGCACGGGCAACAGTCGGGCGCGAGGAGGGCCATTTCCCGGAGCCCCCCGCAGCGCCCGATC
>Ga0256405_10005862_pt1 | contig 20504 bp, 12 predicted proteins | sample RumenRJG_02DNA_FD_189096 | JGI IMG/M metagenome (GOLD analysis project Ga0256405, IMG submission 189096) | Bovine rumen microbial communities from Lethbridge, Alberta, Canada - RJG_02 | ecosystem: Host-associated > Mammals > Digestive system > Stomach > Rumen | place: Canada: Alberta... | reverse complement strand
TGTTTCAGGCGTTCTCGTTGATTACAAGGGTATCACCGTTGAGGAGGATACAAAGCTCAGAAAGGAGCTCCGTGAGGCTGGCGTTCACTACTTCGTAGAGAAGAATACACTTCTTCTCCGTGCTTTCAAGAACTGCGGTATCGAGGGCTTTGAAGAAGCTCTTAACGGAACAACTGCTATCGCCGTTTCCAACGACGACCAGACAGCTCCCGCAAGAATACTCGGTAAGTTCGCTAAGGAAGCTGGAGACGAGAAGTTCAACCTCAAGGCAGGTTACGTTGAGGGTGAGGTTTACGATGCTAACGGTGTTCTTGCACTTTCCAAGATCCCGTCCAAGGAAGTTCTCCTTGCACAGCTCGTTGGTTCCCTTCAGGGCCCCCTTCAGAAACTCGCAGCTACTATCAAGGCTGTTGCAGACCAGAAATCAGAAGAAGCTGCCTGATCGTCTGTATTTCATTCGGGACTTTAAGTCCGCAGCTTAATACTATCGCCGTTTAACGGCAAATATAATTAAAAGGAGATTATTATCATGGCTTCTGAGAAGATCACAAAATTTGTTGAAGATATCAAGACTCTTTCCGTTCTCGAGCTTTCCGAGCTCGTTGACGCTATCCAGGAAGAATTCGGCGTAACAGCTGCTGTTGCTGCTGCTCCTGCTGCTGGCGGAGCTGCTGCAGGCGGTGCTGCTGCTAAGACAGAGTTCGACGTAATCCTTGCTTCCTTCGGTGATGCTAAGATGGCAGTTATCAAGGTTGCTAAGGAAGTTCTCGGTCTCGGCCTTAAGGAAGCTAAGGAAGTAGTTGAGGCTGCTCCTAAGGCTATCAAGGAAGGCGTTTCTGAGGCTGAGGCTAACGAGCTCAAGGCTAAGTTTGAAGAGGCTGGCGCTACAATCGAGATCAAGTAATCCAAACGGCGCACAAGCGTCGGCTGAATACTTACACGATTTCATATCCGCACCTATGGGGTGCGGATATTTTTTATACTAAAATGTTACTAATTTGTAAACTTTCGACAGAAGCTATTGACAACGGTGATACTATGTGGTAATATTTAGGCAGAAAAATCTATTATGGAGGCGGTAAGTATGAGCTTTAAGGTTAAACACAATGTCTATGAACACATCAAACGTAAAGTTGACAGGCTTGAAAGAGCTGTCGATGCAAGTCTGCACAGAATGCTGTATTCCGGAAAAGTCGTAAGGCTCATCCAGACCGGCGGTCCGGAAAGAAAAACTCTCTACGAGGTACAGCTGGACGAGGGTACTATCGTTGTTTGCAGGATAGGCGAAGAGCTTTGTGACTCGGATACCCATATTGATGTCAGAGACCGCGTAGAAATAGAGTATCAGGCAGGCTCGCTGAACAAAGGACAGATCGTTGCAGTTTAAAGAGTAAGGACGAAAATATGAAAAAATTCATAATGAAAGCATAAAACGCTGTCAGTAAGGCTGGCAGCGTTTTTGGTGTGCGCTATTGCTTTATTTCCGGATATGTGATATAAGCGCGGAGTCCGCGCCGCCTTGTTCGCGGCGTAAATAATGCAGCGGATTTTTTTCTCCGCGTCTGTTGCTATTTTGGGTATTATATGATATAATACATATATTATACTATTTTATGAAAGGTTTACTATGGATAACTCGGACTTATGGAAAATCATTCTCATCATCTCTATGATGATATTCTCCGCATTGTTTTCGGGAACGGAGACCGCTTTTTCGAGCGTAAACAAGCTGCGCCTCAAGAACTATGAGGCTCAGGGCAGCAAAAAAGCTGCAAAGGCGCTCCGGCTCGCAAACCGTTTTGACGAGGTGCTGACTGCGGTCCTCATTGGAAACAATATCGTGAACATCGCGGCTTCTTCCGTCAGCACCCTGCTGTTTATAAGCATATTCGGCAGTAACGGTGCGGCTATATCCACTATCGTGATAACGCTGCTCGTACTGACATTCTGTGAGGTCATTCCGAAGTCCTACGCCAAGAGAAATGCCGAAAAAATAGCGCTTTCGTTCGCCGGTCCGCTGACCTTCCTCATAACCGTTTTCAAGCCGCTCGTGTTTCTGCTGAACAAGCTCTCCGCGGTTTTCGACAGGGGCGATGAGACTCCCAGCGTTACCGAGGACGAGCTCAAATATATGATCGACGAGATCGAGGAACAGGGCGTTATCGAGGAACAGGAGAGCGAACTCGTCAAAAGTGCTCTCGAATTCGATGACATAACCGTCAACGAGATACTTATCCCGCGTGTCAAGGTCATCGGTGTTGAGGTGAATTCCACGATCGACGATATAAAGGAGCTTTTCAGCAGTGAGATGTATTCGCGTCTGCCGGTTTACGAGAAGAGTCTCGATGACATTATCGGTATCATCACGAACAAGGCTTTTTTCAAGATGCTCGTCGAGGGCAGGAGCGATATACGCAGTATCATTCAGGAGGTGCCGCATATTGCCGACAGCAAGCTCATCAGTGAGGCTATGAAGGATATGCAGCGCTCAAAGGTCCACCTTGCGGTCGTCATAGACCAGTACGGCGGCACGAAGGGTATCATCACCCTTGAGGACATTATCGAGGAGCTCGTCGGTGAGATATACGACGAGGACGACGAGATAATCGCCAATGTTGTAAAGCTGGCGGACGACAGATACGAAGTCGCCGGCGACCTGAGTATCAGCGATATGCTTGAGCAGATAGGGCTCGACGATGATATGGTCGATACGGAGTGTACCTCCGTGGGCGGCTGGGTGACTGATGTTATGGAGCATATTCCCGACGCCGGTGAGACTGCCGAGACAGGCAGGTTCAGACTTACTGCCAAGGAGGTCAGCGAACAGACCGTTGATAAGGTCATAGTGGAAGTCCTTCCCGAGCCGGAGTCCGATGACTATGATGAAGAATGACACATTGTAGGGGACGGCGTCCTCGACGTCTCGCTGAGCTTTGACACCCGCACCGCCCTCGGCGTTCCGCTGAACTATAAATAAAGCAAAACCGCTCCGGTCGGAGCGGTTTATTTTATGTTTGTGACATCTTCTTCATCGAGGTTGTCGATAGCATATTTCAGGCATTGTGTTACGAGCTGATTGAGGGAAAGGTGGTTGTCGAACGCTATTTTTTCGAGCTGGTCTATGAATTCTTTAGGCAGCCGGAAGGTCTTTGTGACGTATTCTTCATATCCTTTTTGTAATCTGAACATAATTGCACACTCCTTTATAATCATTATACCGTAGCAGTTGTCAGGAATATACAAAAAAATTACAAATTATTTGTATTATATTTATCTTGCAAATATATTGTAAATGCTGTATAATAATCTCAGAGGAAACTCTTCTATCTAATAATGAAAGGTTGGGATATTATGGCAAAAATTTTGGATATAACTGATACTGTTATTTCTATCGGAACAGATGATGGCGGCATCAAGGAGATCAGAACATCGGATATTAATTTTGTTCCTCATATCGGCGATAAGGTAGAGATATTTGAAACCGAGACAAGAACGATAGTCTCAAAGGTCGATGAAAAGAAAGCTGATAATGCTATGCCGGCTGGCGGAATAAACATTAATATGAACAATACTCAGACAATGCAGACTCCGCAAGTGATGCTTGCAAACGGAACGGTTGCGGTCAATAAGTTGGTATACTGTCTGCTCTGCTTCTTTTTAGGCGGTATAGGTGCACATAAGTTTTATGCGCATAAAACAGGCTCGGGTATCCTCTATCTTCTGTTTTGCTGGACGTTTATTCCTGCACTAATCGCATTTATTGAATTCATTGTTGCGCTGTGCAAAAAACCGGACGCAAACGGTCTCATTCTTGTTTAAAGACGGCTTCCAAACATAATACAAGAAAAAGCTGTACCGCATAATAGCGATACAGCTTTTTCGTTTTTGCTGTTAAAACACAAACATTTCGATAATATCCCAGATAAGGTCTATCAGGAATTTGCCCCACAATGCTGCAGCACCGAGAAAGGCGCTCCTTGTGCCCTTGGGGTCGCGTTTCTTTTCAGCTTTGTAGGATTCTGTGCGGCTGAATCTGAAATAGGCTATAGGCATAGCAGCTGTGAAAAAGAGGTGCATACCGAAGTCGTATCTGCGCTTTGTTTCCTTTGACAAGCCCAATGTATTCGGAAGTGTGATGCCGGTCACTATCAAAGCCACTACGAAGAAACCTATCATCAGTATCATACAGAGCTTCCAGTAATATCTGGCTTTTTCCGGCTCAAAGTCCTTGGGGACAGCACGGGAGGGCTTGTCCGGATCGTAGAGGACTGTTGCTTCCTGACCGATCTCAAAAATGCGGTCGCCCTGATACTGCATACTGGTGCGGTAGTCCTTGCCGTTAATGGTGTACTTTACCTTTATCTGACGTGCCATGACAGTTGAATCCGGAGTTGTGCCGAGGCTGCTTTGGGTTATCTTTGTGATGACACCGGAAGTCTCTTCGGTCAGTTCGAGCAGATGCAGTTTCTTATGAAACCAGAAGATAGTGCATAAAGCAGCGATGCCGATAGCGAGCGTTACAGCAGCGTATATAATAAACAGCATAAACCTATACCTCTTTATAATAAGGGACTGCCGCAGAGAGCGACAGTCCCGTTTTTTGAATGTTCGTTTGTGGAGTGAAAATTACTTGTTGAGGTTAGCCTCGATCATATCGAGCTCATCGTAGAGAGCCTGCGGAATGTTGCCGCCCTTAGCCTTGATGTCCTCATCGTAGTATCTTCTCATCTCAGCGATCTCCTTCTTCCACTCGTCCTTGTTTACTGTAAGGAGCATTTCGAGTGCGGAAGGTGAAACCTCGTCCTCGATACCCTTGAGGTTGATATCCTCAGCCTTGGGGAGGTATCCGATAGGAGACTCAACAGCGTCAACTTCGCCGTCAACTCTCTTGATGATCCAGTCGAGAACTCTCATATTGTCGCCGAAGCCTGGCCAGAGGAAGTTGCCCTCGTCGTCGGTTCTGAACCAGTTTACGTTGAAGATCTTAGGAGCCTTGCTTCCGAGTCTTGCGCCCATTTCGAGCCAGTGAGCCCAGTAGTCACCTACGTTGTAGCCGATGAAGGGCTTCATAGCCATAGGATCGTGACGGAGAACGCCTACTGCGCCTGTTGCAGCAGCAGTTGTCTCAGAAGAAACAGCAGAACCGATGTATGTACCGTGAGTCCAGTCGAATGACTGATATACGAGGGGAGCAGTTGTAGCACGTCTGCCGCCGAAGATGATAGCGGAGACCGGTACGCCCTCGGGATTGTTGAACTCAGGTGAGATGCAGGGGCAGTTCTGAGCGGGAGCTGTAAATCTTGAGTTGGGGTGAGCGAGCTTCTTGCCCTCAGCAGTCCAAGCCTCACCGTCGCACTTGATGCCGGTCCACTCTGTTGCGTCCTTAGGCGGATTATCGTTGAGCTTCTCCCACCAAACAGTATTGTCGGAGTTGTCGAGAGCAACGTTTGTGAAGATAGCACCGTTCTTTGTGCAAGCGAGAGCGTTGTAGTTGGACTTAGCGTTAGTTCCGGGAGCAACGCCGAAGAAGCCGTTCTCGGGGTTGATAGCGTAGAGTCTGCCGTCCTTGCCGGGCTTCATCCAAGCGATGTCGTCGCCGACAGTGAAGATCTCATAGCCGTCCTTCTTGTAACCCTCCGGAGGAATGAGCATAGCGAGGTTAGTCTTACCGCAGGCAGACGGGAAAGCTGCTGTGATGTACTTGATCTCGCCGTTGGGCTTCTTAACGCCGAGGATGAGCATATGCTCAGCCATCCAAGCCTCGTTCTTACCCTGGAATGAAGCGATACGGAGAGCGAAGCACTTCTTGCCGAGGAGAACGTTTCCGCCGTAAGCGGAGTTGATGGACCAGATAGTATTCTCCTCAGGGAACTGAACGATGTATCTCTTCTCGGGATCAACGTCAGCCTTGGAGTGGAGACCTCTTACGAAATCGTCGGAAGTATCGCCGAGATTTTCAAAAGCCTGCTTACCCATACGAGTCATAATGTTCATATTGAGAACAACGTAGATAGAGTCAGTTACCTCAACGCCTACCTTAGCGAGAGGAGAACCGATCGGTCCCATAGAGTAGGGGATAACGTACATTGTTCTGCCCTTCATAACGCCGTCGTACATAGGTGTGAGGAGAGCCTTCATCTCATCGGGAGCCATCCAGTTGTTTGTAGGACCTGCGCCCTTCTTTTCCTTAGAGCAGATGAAAGTTCTGTCCTCAACACGGGCAACGTCGTTAGGGCGTGTTCTGTGATAGAGACAATTCGGGTACTTCTCGGGGTTGAGCTTGTACATTTTGTCCCAGCTGTCATCAGGGAGAGATGTGACCTCTTCGATAAGAGCATCGATCTGCTCCTTGGAGCCGTCGATCCAAACTACCTTCTCGGGCTTGCAGAGAGCTACCATCTCGTCTACCCACTTTAATACGTTGGGATTTTTAGTCAATGACATTGTATTATACCTCCTAAAGTTTATCATATAAATACAGACGCCGGAGCGTACTGTGAATACAACTGAAAAAATCAATCGTACCTCAAATACTATTATATTATATTTTTGTCAACCTGTCAATAGCCGGGTGACGGATAAAAACGGAATAGCGGTATTACGGGAATAATATGACGGGAAAGGGGTGGTGCAGTGAGGTAACGGGCGAAGGGTGAAGATTTTTATCATAAGTTGCGGATAATATCGTAAATTTTCTGTTAAAACGCAATAAACTACTTGAAAAATGTGTTCTGAAATGTTATGATAATAATGCTGGTCTTTTGACCGGATAAGAAAAAGAAAGGATGTCATTATGCAGAAACTCATAAGAGCGATAGTGAATATTTTCCCGAAACCTATCCGGGAGTTGTATTATAAATATGAAGAGAAGTGGCTCTACCTGTTCTTCGGAGTGCTCACGACCGCTGTGAGCTTCATCTCGGCAGGCATTTCAAAGAACCTGCTTGAGAATGCCGGAATGGGTACGGGAGCTGTCAGCACGATAAGCACCGTTATCTCATGGATATGCGCCGTGACCTTCGCTTATGTCACCAACAGACTGTGGGTATTCGAGTCGAAGGCGAAGGGGGCAAAGGAACTCACGGCGGAGGCTGCATCTTTTTACGGCGGAAGAGTGTTCACGCTCCTCACCGAAATGGCTATAATGTGGCTGGGCTACTCCCTCATCGGAATAAACTACTGGGTGACAAAGATCGCGGCTAACGTCATCGTGCTCATACTCAACTACGTCATCAGCAAGCTGTTCGTGTTCAAGGACAAGACCGGCGGCAAGCCTGCGGAGAGCGCAAATGACTGATACACTCAGAATAGGCAGAGTTGAGATAGCCAGAACTGCCGCGCTCGCACCAATGGCAGGCGTTGCGGACAGAGCGTACCGCCTTATGTGCCGAAAATACGGCGCGGCTTACGTTGTGAGCGAAATGGTCTCGGCAAAGGGCATTTGTTACAGCGACAGAAAAACTGCCGCGCTCTGCACCGTTACAGATGAAGAGCGACCTATGGGAGTTCAGCTTTTCGGCAGCGAGCCCGATTTTATGGCGCAGGCTGTCGGGATAGTCAGGGACTACTCGCCGGATGTTATCGACATAAATATGGGCTGTCCGGTGCCGAAGGTAGTCGGCACGGGCGCAGGCTCGGCGCTTATGAAGGACGTCCGGCTCGCGGCGGAGGTCTGTGCGGCAGCGGTGAAAGCTGCAGGCGATACTCCGGTGACTGTCAAGATAAGGAGCGGCTGGTCGGGAGAGAGCGTCAATGCCGTTGAAATGGCGAAAGCTCTCGAGGACGCCGGAGCTGCTGCAATAGCGGTCCATGGGCGGACCCGCGACCAGTTTTACAGCGGCGAAGCAGATACTGACGTTATCCGTCGGGTGAAGCAGTCAGTGAGCGTTCCGGTCATCGGGAACGGCGATGTCACTGACCTTGAGTCGTGCCTCCGTATGTATGAGGAGACCGGCTGTGATCTTGTTATGATAGGCAGGGGAAGCTACGGCAATCCGTTTGTTTTTGATGAGATAGCGGCACATTTTGCCGGCAAGGAATATGTTCCGCCGACGCTTGAAGAGAAGATGTCAGTGATGTTGGAGCACATCAGACTGATGCTCAGTCTCAGCGAAAAGAACGAAGAGCTCGCTATGCACGAAGCCCGTAAACACGCTGCTTGGTATATGAATGGCTATTACGGTTCGGCGAAATTCAGGGGGCGCTGCTACCAGCTTTCGTCCTATGCGGAAGCGGAGCTGCTTGCTGAGGAATTTGTGGAATTACAGCGTTCAAGAGGAAATTTGTAGGCATATTGCACAAAAATAGTTTAAAAATTTCGTTTCCTTGACCAAAAGGAGCACAAGAAATGATACAATGCTGCTAAATTGGCTATTTTGCGCGGTTTGCGACAATTTGTTGTAATAATTAAGAATACAACAGTGCGTAATCTCGAGCACTTTTGATACAATTGGTAATTGAAAAATGGAAAATAATGTGTTATAATATTGCTACGGCGTGGTGTATGCCGTAAGAACAGGAGATATAAATGAAACTCGGAAAGATAAAAACGATCGCATTATGCAGCGTAATGACTGTGCTTACAATGTTCGGCACAGGCTGTTCCGGAACGACGACAGTCGCCAACACCAACGATGTTCCAAAGACATCGGAGGCTGCTTCCGGCGAAGATACGCCGACCGGCGAGTCAGAGACCGCTTCTGCGGAGGAGACCGCTACACAGCCCGAGACTCAGCCTCAGAACGTCGAAAAGCGCGTTCACGTTGTTGCTGCCGGTGACAATCTGATACACTATTCGGTATATAAGAATGCTGAGGCACTTGCCGGCGGACAGGGCTACGATTTCAAGCCTATGTACGAAAATATGCGATATATCGTTGAAGGCGCAGATGTTGCCATTCTCAATCAGGAGACGATCATCTCCCAGAGCAATGAGGTCCGCGGCGCAAACGGCGGGGCGCTTTTGTTCAATTCGCCGGTCGAGGTCGCAGATGCTGTCATTGACCTCGGTTTCGATGTCTTCACAATGGCTAACAACCACCTTCTCGACTGCGGTACGCAGGGACTCGAGGAGTCGATAAAATTCTGGAATATGAAGGCTGAACAGAACGACCTTACGGTGCTCGGTGCCTACCTCAATGAGGAGGACGCGAACCGTATCCGTATCCGCGAAGTCAATGGCGTGAAGATAGCGTTTCTTGCCTATGCAGAGCATATAAACGGCTTTGAGGGACAGCTTGAGGGTTCTCCGCTCAGAGTCATACTCAACAAGGAAGAGGACGTTATCGAGAGGCAGATCAAGGAAGCCCGTCAGCAGGCTGATGTCGTTATCGTTTCGGCACACTGGGGCACTGAGGACACTAATATTGTCAACGATCAGGTGAAAGTCCTTGCGCAAAAAATGGTCAACTGGGGCGCTGACGTTATACTCGGCTGCCACACCCACACCGCAGAGACGATGGAATGGCTCACGAGAGAGGACGGCTCAAAGGGCTTTGTGTTCTATTCTATGGGAAATTTCATATGCGCTCAGACAGACAATTTCAATGTTGTCGGTGAGATACCTGACTTTGACATAGTATTCAACGAGACGACCAAGGAAGTCAAGCTCGAGGACGTGGGAGTCATCCCGGATATAATCCACTATGAATCCCCGTCATTTGCCAATATGAAGCTCTATCCCTACAGCAAGTATACCCCCGAGCTCGCGGCTGCTCACGGACTCCCGACGGCGGTCCCGAGAGGCACCTACACCACCTTTGGCTGGGACGTTATAAACCAGATAATTGATGCCGCAATTCCTAAAGAATTTCAGAAGTTGGATAAATAATCTAAAAAGTTCAAAAAATGTTAAAAAACGGCTTGATTTGCACTTCTAACACCAAAAGCCCGATTGTGCAAACCGTGCAAAAAACCTGTTCGCCGTTTATATAAAATACCAAAAAGAAAACAAACCTATTTACTTTTTTTTCGGGCTGTTATATAATGAAATCAAGAATAAATATAGATATTGGGATTATTAGTCTCATCACGGCAGTGTGATGCGTCTCGCACAGTTTTGTGCAGAGTACAGATAGCACGGCGGATTATGCCCTGCGGGTATGTACATATGCCCCGGCGGCTGGTTTTTTCGTGCAGCCTGCTGCGCCCTTGCGGCACGGCTCGTTGTAAACCTGTACTGTGCACAAGGACCGCTTTGAGCGGTTCTCAGTATTGTGTGCCGTTGGGGATCACCCGATGGGGCAAGGACAGATATAATCAAAGGGGCGTTCGTTCCTTTGTTATATAACAATTAATCAAAGAAGGAGGAAAATTCAAATGAAGACAAAAAAGATAGTCGTAGGAGCTATCGCCGCTTCAATGCTTTCACTTTCAGTATGCTCACTTGCACCGGTTGCTTCAGCAGCTGGCGATAATGTGCAGATTTCAGCCAGCAAGGTTTCCGCGGAGGCAGGAAAGACATTCGAGGTGTCAGTTTCCCTGTCTGACATACCTTCAACAGGTATAGCAGGCGTTGACGTAGCAGTTAAGTATGATAATAGTATCCTTACTGTTACAAGCGTGGAGGCTGGTCCCATCACTAAGACAGGAGCAGAGAGCAAGGATCCGTCAGTTACATCTGACACACCCGTTTTTGATTACGAGATCCTGCAGAGCGAAGGTATGGTAGACCTTATGTGGGCTACTATGCTCGACAGCGACAGCTATTGGATCAAGGACGGCGGCGTATTCTGTACCATTAAGGGTACCGTTTCAAGTTCTGCAAAGGACGGAGACGTTTCTAAGATACAGTTTGTGCCTACATCAAGAAGTGAAACATCTGTTTCGAGCGACAAAAACAGCGAAATAAGCATCGGCTATCTGGATAGCGCAAACAAGCCGGTATCGTACACTGTAAAGACAAGTGACGGCTCAGTAACTGTCGGAAACGGCACACTTCAGCCTACACTTCTCGGCGACGCTAACTGTGACAAGCAGGTAAATATCGCAGACGCAGTTCTCGTTATGCAGGTTGCTACAAACCCCGACAAGTATGCAGTTGGCAAGTCTGAAGTAAGCATCAAGCCCCAGGGCGAAGTTAATGCTGACGTTGACGGCACAAAGGGCCTCACCAATTCAGACGCTCTCCTCATCCAGAAGTTCAAGCTCGGTCTTATTGACAAGTTTTGATCCAGTGATTATCTGATTTGTCCCCCTTACAAAGGAATACAAACCTAATTTGACTTAGTTTAGTAATAGGCGTTAAAACCTAAAGAAAGGAATTATTACAGATGAAAAAGTTTATCTCTGCAGCTACTTGCCTCGCAATGGCTGCATCAATGGTAAGTGTTGCTGCACCTGCTGTTAATGCCGCAGATGCTACAAAAACTATTACTCTGGCTGCTTATAAGGCTGCTGATTCTGCTTATTCTTCAATGGGCAGCAATATCAAGGTTGATCAGAGTGCTATCGACGCAGGAAATGTTACAATCCCTGTTGCTATCTACCTCACAGAGGAGACAAACGACAGTGAGATCCTCACACTCCCTGTAACTATCAAGTCCAAGGACGGTAACGATGTAAGCGGTATCACATACAAGACTTACAACGCTACTGAGAAGTACTTCTCATCAAACAAGTCCTACAAGTCCAAGTCAGGCGTTTCATTCTCAACAAACGCAGCTGTATCTTTCGATGCTACAACTGATGATATGGATGAGTATACTACTTGGGGCACGCTCGTTGCTGTTTCTGATACAAAGCAGGAGTCTTTCGACATCAGCACACCTTACTATTGTGCTTCATGGCTCGGAGGCGGCGGATATGAGTGGTTCGGCTCTAAGTCCGATGACTATCCGGTAGCTGTATTCGACCTCGTTCTTCCTAAGGGAACAAAGGCTGGCGAGTACTCACTCGAGTTCGCTGACCAGAAGAAGCCCGGCGCAGAAGAGGTACAGAGCCTTTGCAACATCAGCGCTGTTGATAAGGCTACAAAGAACAAGATCTACTATGATAACTTCCAGAGCGGTGCAAACAAGCTCACAACAAAGAATATGACAATCACTGTTGGCGATGCTGGCAATGTTTCAACAACTCAGTCTCAGTCACAGACAACAACAACTACAACAACAACTACTACAACTTCTACACCTACTGGTTCCGGTGATCTTACACTCGACTTCGGTAAGTATGAAGTAGATGCTGGCAACAGCGTAAGCGTTGACGTTAAGCTCGCAGCTGGCGACGTTGCAGTTGGTGGTATGGACGTATTCTACCAGATTGATTCACCTCTTACAATCACAGGCTTCGGCGGCACAAGTGCTGCATACGGCGCAAGGGTTGATACAAATAAGGAAAGGCTCGAGCAGGGCTTCTTCGCAGTATCAGAGGGCGAGCCTGTAAAGGGTGAAGTTGGTGCTTCAGTATTCAAGTGCAAGGTTAGCGTTCCTGCTGACACACCTACTGGCGATTACAAGATCACATTCAAGTCTGTAGAGGCTTACAAGAGCGGTCAGAACTCCGATTCTTGGGATGTTAATGTAATTCCTGGTGTTATCCATGTAAATGGTACATCAACTGAGTCTACAACTTCTACAACTCAGACAGTAACTGAGTCTACAACAGAGTCTACAACAGTTACTACACCTGATACAGAAGGCGATCTCACACTCGACTTCGGTAAGTACACTGGTGAGAAGGGCGGCAGCGTAAACGTTGACGTCAAGCTCGCAGCTGGCGACGTTGCAGTTGGCGGTATGGACGTATTCTACCAGATCGATTCACCTCTTACAATCACAGGCTTCGGCGGCACAAGTGCTGCATACGGCGCAAGGGTTGATACAAATAAGGAAAGGCTCGAGCAGGGCTTCTTCGCAGTATCAGAGGGCGAGCCTGTAAAGGGTGAAGTTGGTGCTTCAGTATTCAAGTGCAAGGTTTCAATCCCAGCGGATTGTCCTGACGGCGAATACAAGATCACCTTCAAGTCAGTAGAGGCTTACAAGAGCGGACAGAACTCCGATTCTTGGAACGTTAAGGTTATCCCCGGTGTTATCACTGTTGGTACACCTACTTCTACTACATCTTCCGCAACAGTTACAACTACAACTACAACAGTCAGCGAAATAGCTGACACTACATCTTCAACTTCTACTTCAATTCCTCCTGTCAACGGTTCAGTTGAGTGGGTAATTCCTACTGTTGAGGCTGAGCCCGGTCAGACAGTCAAGATGAACGTAGTAGTTAAGAACTCCGATCTTGAGATCGCCGGTGCAACATTCGGCATCAAGAACGACAGCGGAATTGATTATGTTTCAATTTCCGACACAAGTGAAGCATACGGATTAAATATGGAAGCTAACAACGCTGATAAGATCTTCGGTTTCCACAAGGTAACTGCTAAGGGCGTTAAGGCTGAAAATGGTTCAACCGTATTCACAATTACTTATAAGGTACCCGCTGACTGCAAGAGCGGCACTTACAATGTTAAGTGGTCCGACGCTGAGATCAGCGACATCAACGGCAACATCATTACTTCTAAGGTCAAGCTCACTGACGGTAAGATCATCGTTGGCGATCCTCTTCCTTCAGGTAAGGTAAGCTGGGTACTCGACAAGAAGACAGCTAAGCCCGGTGAAACTGTCAAGATCAACGCAGTTGTATCTGACAAGGACGGCGTTAAGCTCCCTGTAGCTGGCGCTCAGTTCAAGGTTGACGCTGCTTCACCTATCGCATACTCATCTATTTCCGATACATCCGCTGCTTACTCTGCAACTGTTGAGCCTAACAACAAGGATAAGGAATTCGCATTTGCAAACAAGTCAGGTTCCGGTGTAGCTGCTGCTGACGGCACTACAATATTCACTATTGAATATAAGGTACCTGCTGACTGCGCAAGCGGCAGATATGCGATCAAGTGGTCTGACGCGTTTGTCAGTGACACTAACGGCAGAAACCTCACCGACAACGTAGCTCTCGTAGATGGTTACATCGAAGTAGTATCTTCTGAGGGTTCAGTTGAGTGGGTAATTCCTGAGAAGGAAGCATATCCCGGTGATAAGGTTGAGATGGCTGTTCTCGTTAAGAATAGCTCTGATCCCGCACTCGGCGTAGCTGGTGCTCAGTTCAACATCAAGAACAAGGACGGCGTAAGCTATGTATCAGCAACTGGTTCAACTGCTTACAACGCTACACTCGAGTTCAACAACAAGGATAAGGAATTCGGCTTTGCAACAGCAGACGGCAAGAATTTCGCAGCTGGAGACAACGATGTTGTAATGATCCTTAACTACACAGTTCCCGCTGACTGCGAGCCCGGCATCTACGATGTCAAGTGGTCTGACGCATTCATCAGCGATACTAACGGTGCAGACATTACTTCAAAGGTTAAGCTCACAGACGGTTTCATCAAGGTTCTTCCTAACGGTGAAACAACAACCACAACTACAAGCCAGACAACTTCAAGCGAGGATACAACTGTTACTACAACTTCAACAGGCGTTCAGCTTCCTGACGGAGCAGTAGCATGGCAGATCGACACTAAGGACGCAATGCCCGGTGACACTGTCAAGCTCGACGTAGTAGTTCTTGATCCTCAGAAGGCTAACATCGCTATCGGCGGTGCACAGTTTGGCATCAAGGAGACTTCACCTATCAAGCTCGCAGGCTACACCAATACTTCTGATGCTTACGGCGCAACGATCGAGGGTGATCTCACAAGCAAGGAATTCGGCTTTGCAACTCCGACAGGTGCTGGCAAGGCAGCAGCAGACAAGGCAGTAGTTCTTACTCTTGAGTACACTGTTCCTGCTGACTGTGCAGAAGGCTTCTACCCTGTAACATTTGAGGGCGACGGCTTTGCATACGTTTCCGATGCTGACGGCAACAAGCTCAACAAGAATGTTCTCTTCCTCGATGGTGGTATCAACGTTAAGTACACTACTACTACAACAACAGGAGAGTCAACTACAACAACATCAACAACTTCATCTGATGCTTCAGATGAATCTGAAACAACAACAACTTCATCTGCTACAAGCAGCGTAACTGAGACAGAGTCAACTACTTCTGTTGAAATTCCTACAGGAATGATCGCTTGGGAGATCGGTACAAAGTACGCAGAGCCCGGTGATACTGTTCAGCTCGAAGTTGTAGTGCTCGATCCTAACGAGGTCAAGCTCCCCGTAGCTGGTGCTCAGGTTCTTATCGCTCCTACATCACCTATCAAGACAGCAGGTTACCTCGATTCAACAGCTTACACTGGCAAGGTTGAAGGAACACTCAATACAAATGAGTTTGCATTCCATACTCCCGGCGCAGTTGGCGTAGCTGCTGAGAACGGCGCAACAGTATTCACAATTTCTTACACAGTTCCTGAGGACTGTGCAGAAGGCTTCTATCCTGTTGAGTTTGCTGGTAACGGATATGCATTCGTATCTGATACCAACGGTGCGGATATAACTAAGAACGTATTCTTCATCAATGGTGGTATTTACGTTACACGTTATACATCTACATCTTCAACAGAAGAATCAACCACAACAACTACAACATCTTCTGATGTAACAGAAGATACAACAACATCTACAACAGATGTGACAAGTGAGTCTACAACATCAACAGATGTAACAAGCGAGTCCACAACATCTGATGTAACAGGCGAGTCTACAACATCAACAGATGTGACAAGCGAGTCTACAACAACTGATGTAACAGAGACAGAGAGCACAACCTCCGAGTCTACTGATGTTACAACATCAAGCACAACAGTTTCTGAAACAGAGACTGAGTCAACAACTACTATCGACGTTCCTGACGGAATGATCGCATGGCAGATCGACAGAAAGGACGCAGAGCCGGGCGAGACAGTTCAGCTCAACGTATACGTTCGTGATCCTAATGCAGCTAAGCTCGCAATAGCTGGTGCTCAGGTTGTTATCAATCCTACATCACCTATCAAGACAGCTGGCTACCTTGACACAACTGCTTACACAGGCGTAGTTGAAGGCAACAACACTACAAATGAGTTCGCATTCCACACACCCGGTGCCGTAGGCGTAGCTGCTGAGAACAATGCAACAGTATTCACCATTTCTTACACAGTACCCAGTGACTGTGCAGATGGCTTCTATCCTGTTGAGTTCGCAGGCGATGGATTTACATTCATCTCTGATACAAACGGCGCAGACATTACAAAGAATGTTCTCTTTGTAAATGGTGGAATTAACGTTAAGCGTCCTACATCCACAACTACAACAGACGAAACAACCACAACTACATCAACCGATGTAACAGACGAGACAACAACATCAACAGATGTAACAAGCGAGTCTACAACATCAACTGATGTAACAGACGAGACCACAACATCAACAGATGTAACAAGCGAGTCTACAACATCAACTGATGTAACAGGCGAGTCTACAACATCAACAGATGTAACAAGCGAGTCCACAACATCATCAAGCACAAGTGATACTGACACCACAACTGTAACCGAGACCGAGACAACAACCGTATCTATTCCTGAGGGAGTGATCGCATGGCAGATCGGTCAGAAGGAAGCAAAGCCCGGCGATACAGTTACACTTGAGGTAGTAGTAGTAGATCGTCAGAACAAGGTACAGCTCCCGATAGCTGGTGCTCAGGTTCTTATCAATCCTACTTCACCTATCAAGACATCTGGTTACCTTGACACAACAGCTTACACAGGTACAGTTGAAGGCACACTCAATACAAATGAGTTCGCATTCACAACTCCTGGTGCAGTTGGCGTAGCAGCTAAGGACGGCGATGTAGTATTCACAATTACTTACACTGTTCCTGAGGACTGCGCAGATGGCTTCTATCCTGTAGTATTTGAAGACAGCTTCACAAATATCCGTGGTACAGACGGAGCTGATCTCACAAGTCATGTATTCTTCATCGACGGTGGTATCACTGTAAAGCGTCCTACATCTACAACTACAACAGACGAAACAACCACAACTACATCAACAGATGTAACAGACGAGACAACAACATCAACAGATGTAACAAGCGAGTCTACAACATCAACAGATGTAACAAGCGAGTCTACAACATCAACAGATGTAACAGACGAGACAACAACATCAACAGATGTAACAAGCGAGTCTACAACATCAACCGATGTAACAGGCGAGTCTACAACATCAACAGATGTAACAGACGAGACTACAACATCAACCGATGTAACAGGCGAGTCTACAACATCAACCGATGTAACAGGCGAGTCTACAACATCAACAACTGAGGAAGAATCAACAACCACAACAACTACAACTCTCCACGTTCCGGACGGAGCTATTGCTTGGGCTGGTAACGAAGTATCTGGTAAGCCTGGCGAAACAGTTACTATCAAGTTCGTTATCAACAATCCTAAGGATTCCGACGTTCCTGTATCTGGTGCTAAGTTCGTAGTTGATACTCCCGCTGGCTTCGAGATCAAGGATGCCGCTGGTTCAGATGCATACAAGGCAGATCTCCAGAAGTCCGGCACAGGCTATAAGTTCACTGTTGAGGGAACTCCGATCAATGCTGAAGACGGTGCAGTAGTTGCAGAATTCAAGATCACAATTCCTGAGGACGCAGAGCCCGGAAATTACGAGATTGATCTCACTAAGGCAACGATCACAGGCGACGGCGATCTTGATGTATCAAAGAATATCCTTATTTATCCTGGTACTATCAAGGTAGATGTTCCTGCAAGCAAGTCTTATGCAGTAGTTGATACAACATACGGCTTCTACTTCAGCCACGACAACGGAACAACAAGAGGTCGCGGATTCCAGACTGATATGATCAAGTCCTTCAAGATCTACGACGTCGACTATAAGGGCAACGAGACAGAGAGAAAGGATCTCGACAGATCACTTCTCAACTTCCACGGTGCTACACCTGCAAACACATTTAAGGTTCCTACATCTACCAAGGAGATCACACTTGATAACTTTAAGTTTGAGGTTCCTGTATACTACGGCGATGAGCAGCTCCTTGACAAGGACGGCAAGCCTGTTACTGTAACAGCTTACATCGGCGTTAAGGGTGATGCAGACCTCGACGGTATGGCAGTAATGCACGATGCATCTCTCGTACTGAGATACTTCTCAGCTATGTCTGGTGCAAGCGATGCAGCAAAGGCAGCAAGAGAAACTCAGATCTCTGCAGGAAGCAAGATCGTTTCAAGCCCCGATGCTCCGCTCGACGACTTCTGTGCATTCCTCGCAAACGTAACTGCTGACGAGTACGATCCTGACAACTGGAAGAAGACTAAGGAGAACAGACAGTTCAGCGCTAACGACGCAAGTGCTATCCTTATGTACTACACAGTAATGGCAGAGAAGACACTTGAGGGTGAAGTTACAGACGACACCAAGCAGCAGGAGTGGGATAGAATTTGTCCTTACAGAAACAAATCATCAAAGTCCTGAGTCACTGACTTAGGCTAACAAAGAAAGCAGACCTTCGGGTCTGCTTTTTTTGCCATAATTTGTGCGTTGACAGGTGCAGGGACGAATGATATAATGTCTAATAGATGAACAGAAAAGTGCAGTTGACAAATATGTACAAAGCGACTCCAAAATATTAGCGGAATTGCCGTTTTGCTTGTGAAATAAGCACAAAAATGGATATGATTAATCGTCAATAATTTTTGAAAAAAATATCAGGTATTGCTTGACTTATGTGTATTTATGTGCTAAAATGTAGTTATGAATTTTTGGGCGAGGTGTATCTATACGCATATACTAAGCCAAAAATGCGCCCGAACAAGGCTTTCATTGTACACAACGGAGACAACTTCGGGTAAAAAATATGTTAGAGAGGTATAGAACAATGAAGAACTCATTATTCAAGAGAGCCGTTGCGGCAGTAGCTGCTGTTCCGCTCGCTCTCACGCAGAGTCTGACTTGCTCATTCGCTGCGACTGACGTTTCTGTTCCTGTAAATGTAGCAGCAACTGAAACAGCAGACAAATCTTTCACACTTAACACTCTGCTCCACATTGCTCCTGATGACGAAGACCAGTTCTCTGACTGGAATTTCAATGCATCTACTGCTCTTGATGTTCTTTACAAGGACGGCAAGGCAAGCGGTCCGATCGACGCAGCTAAGATGTTCGATCGCGTTTCCTCTTATGCCGGACAGTATGAGGATATTGCAAAGGCAGTTGTAGCTAAGGTTACAGACGGCAATTATGAGATCACAAAGACTGGTGACATAATCCTTACAGCTAAGGTTGGCGACATTGCTGAAGCTCTCAGCGAGAACGTTGACAACTCCCTCGGTAAGCTCGCTCAGGATCTTGCTGACAAGTACAATCAGCCCTCACTTGCAAAGATCGACTTCAAGAGCGTAAAGATCTCTGGTTCTATCAAGGTTACTATCGGTTCTTCAGCACTCGCTGCTAAGACAGAGGTTCCTGTTTCCTTCGAGTTCACACCTGATGATACAAATAAGCCCCTCGGACCTGAGGCTACTGTACAGTACGCTAAGGATAAGCTCGCTGAGCTCAAGCAGAAGGCTTATGACGGTATTGATGAAGTAAAGGAATACATTGACGTAACAGCTGCTAAGAAGGACGTTGATGACAATGTTAAGAGATATGAGAACGCTCTTAACAAGGCTTCAAACGCTTTCGACAGATTCCTCAATGCAAACAAAGAAGGTAAGTTCGACAGCGCTGCTAAGCTCATCGAAAGAGTTAACAGGTGGAATCAGCTCAAGAAGCGCAACAAGCAGATCCCTGCTAACGGTGCTGCTATCGCTGCTAACGATAAGGTTCAGAAGGCTTTCACAAGAGCTAAGAACTTCTTCAACAATCACGCTGCTCCTTACACTCTCGATGTAGAGGCTAAGGATCTCGGCGAGTTTGCTGACAAGCTTTACAGCCTCGATGCTGGCATTGCAGGCGGTAAGGGTACATTTACAGCTAACTTCCCTGAGGACGAGTTTGAAGCACTCGATGCTTACTATGCTGACAGCGACAAGGAAGTTGACCACGAGAATACATACAAGCAGATCATCGTTAAGGTTGACGGTAATGCTATCAAGGAAACTGGCTTCACAGTTGACGTTAAGGTAAAGAGAGTTCTTGTATTAAAGGACAAGGAGACTACTACTTCTACTACTGAAACAACAACATCAACTGAAACAACATCAACAGACGTAACAGAAGAGTCTTCTACAACTACATCAACAGACGTAACAGAGGAGTCTTCTACAACAACATCAACAGATGTAACAGAAGAGTCTTCTACAACAACATCAACAGATGTAACAGAGGAGTCTTCTACAACAACATCAACAGATGTAACAGAAGAGTCTTCTACAACAACATCAACAGATGTAACAGAGGAGTCATCTACAACAACATCAACTGATGTAACAGAAGAGTCTTCTACAACAACATCAACTGATGTAACAGAAGAGTCTTCTACAACAACATCAACAGATGTAACAGAAGAGTCTTCTACAACAACATCAACAGATGTAACAGAGGAGTCATCTAC
>Ga0256405_10005861_pt1 | contig 20506 bp, 8 predicted proteins | sample RumenRJG_02DNA_FD_189096 | JGI IMG/M metagenome (GOLD analysis project Ga0256405, IMG submission 189096) | Bovine rumen microbial communities from Lethbridge, Alberta, Canada - RJG_02 | ecosystem: Host-associated > Mammals > Digestive system > Stomach > Rumen | place: Canada: Alberta | collected... | reverse complement strand
CTGTTTTTTGATTCACCCCTTGCCGTGCGCCTGTCGTTAGAGTGTTTCGCTGCCTGCGGGCAGCGAGTCAGTGGGGCTTTTGCGTAAAAGCCCCCCCGACACCCCCGAAAACGTTGTTTGAAGAATCCTTGTGGCATTAGCACTCGATACACAAAGCAGGCACGGTGAAGTGAGTGCGTGAGATGAATATGCGATTTCAGAGGAAACAGCCACAAGCAGCCCTTTAGGGGCTGCGACGGCGGAATGCGTGAATAGCAGCGGCGGATTGCCGCTGCCCGTGCCGAATGCCTGCGGAATAGAAGAAACAAATTACCAATAAGTGAGTGAGCGTCAGCGAACGACAGCGGACTCGTCCTGTGCGGTCACGCACCCCCGAAAACGTTGATTGAAAAATCTTTGTAACATTAACACTCAATATACTATAAGCAGGCACGGTGATGTGGGTGCGTGAAATGAATATGCGATTTCAGAGGAAACAGCCACAAGCAAGCCGTCAGGCTTGTGACGGCGGTGTGCGTGATTGGTAGCGGCGGATTGCCGCTGCCCGTGCCGGACGCCTGCGGAACTGAAGTTGCGAATCAGTATGATGTGAGTGAGCGACAGCGAACGTCAGCGGACTTGTCCTGTGCGGTCACGCACCGGTCACGCACCCGGTGATTCTGCGGATTGCTTCTGCAGTGTTTTCATGTGAATTGAAAGCGGTTATTCTGAAATAACCCTTTCCTTGCTGTCCGAAGCCTTCTCCGGGAGTGCCGACAACGCCTGCGTTTTTCAGCAGGAAGTCGAAAAATTCCCAACTGCCCATGTGATCAGGACATTCAAGCCATATATAGGGCGAATTTCTGCCGCCTGTATAATCAATTCCAAGCTTGTCCAGCATATCAGAGAGCATTTTTGCGTTTTGGCGGTAGTAGCTGATGTTTTCCATGCATTGCTTCTGACCTTCCGGCGTGAAAACAGCGGCGGCGGCACACTGTACCGGCCATGAAACACCGTTGAATTTTGTTGCCTGCCGTCTGTACCACAATTCATGCAGCTTATGTCCGTTTCGTGTCAGTTCCTTCGGAATGACGGTGTAGCCGCAGCGAACACCTGTGAAGCCTGCCGTTTTTGACAGAGAACACAGCTCTATGGCACATTCTCTTGCACCGTCGATGCTGAAAACAGACCGGGGAAGATCGTCCTGTATAAACGCTTCGTAAGCCGCATCGTACAGTATGACGGCGTTGTTCCGAAGAGCATAGTCAACCCACTCCTTGAGCTGATCGGCATGATATGCCGCTCCGGTGGGATTGTTCGGGGAACAGATATAGATAATGTCCGCTTTGGTGTTTTTGTCGGGCATGGCAAGAAAATGATCCTCTTTTGACGAAGCGGCATAGATGATGTTTCTGCCCGACATGATATTGGCGTCAACGTATACCGGATAAACAGGATCGGGTATCAGAACGGTGTTGTCCTGTGCGAAAATATCGCCGATATTGCCGCAGTCGGATTTTGCACCGTCGGAGATGAAGACTTCGCTGTCATCTACCTGAACTCCGAAGCTTTTGTAATACGCTGCCACTGCGTGACGAACAAAGTCATAGCCTTCATATTCGGGGTAGCCTCTGAAGGTTTCCTGATGCAGAAAATCATCACAGCCGGTTTTCATGGCACTGACAACCACCGGCGAAAGCGGCAGGGTTACGTCGCCGATGCCAAGGCGAATGATTTCCGTTTCGGGATTTGCTTTGGCAAATTCGGCGGTTTTTCTCGCAACGTCGGCAAACAGATAATTCCGGACGAGCTTGTCAAAATGACGGTTGAGCTGCATAATAATCCCCCCCTTAAAGATTGGTATATCCCATCAGGTCGAGGTCAACTTCCTTGGCGCATTCTCTGCCTTCACGAATGGCACGGACTACCAGCGACTGACCGATGTGTACGTCTCCGGCGGCATATACCCTGTCACGGCTTGTCTTGTGTGCGCCCTTACCGGTCAGAATATTGCTGCGGCTGTCGGTGTCTACCTGAAAAGCCTGCGTCAGATAGCTTTCACTGCCGAGAAAGCCTGCGGCAATCAGTACCAGCTCGGCAGGTACGGTGCAGGCGCTGTTTTCAATCTCTGTCATTTTTATTCTGCCGGTTTTTGTGTCTTCTTCCGGCTGAAGCCTGACAAGGACGGCGCCGCTCAGATTGCCGTTTTCATCGGACAAAAATTCCTTGACGGTTGTCCGGAACACTCTCGGGTCGGCACCGTAAACCTCGGCGGCTTCTTCCTGTCCGTAATCTGTTTTGAACACACGGGGATATTCCGGCCACGGATTGTTGGCGGCTCTTGTTACGGGGGGCTTCGGCATCATTTCAAGCTGCAGAATGCTTTTGGCTCCGTGCCGTACACAGGTACCCACACAGTCGTTTCCCGTGTCGCCGCCGCCGATGACAATGACGTTTTTATCCTTGGCGCTGATAGACTTCCCTTCCTCCGGCAAGCCGCCCGTCAGCGCCTTTGTCGAAGCCGTCAGAAAATCTACCGCAAAGTGGATTCCGTTGGCGTCTCTGCCCTTGACGCTGATGTCCCGTGGATTGGAAGCGCCGCACGCCAGAATGACCCTGTCGTACTGACCGAGGATATCCTCTGCCGCAACGTCTTTTCCGATATTGGTATTGGTGATGAAAGTGATGCCCTCTGCTTTCATCATATCAATTTTTCTGTCGATGATGTGTTTTTCCAGCTTCATATTGGGTATACCGTACATGAGCAGACCGCCGGGTCTGTCGGAACGCTCATAAACCGTTACGCTGTGACCCCGTTTGTTAAGCTGATCCGCCGCAGCCAGTCCGGCAGGTCCCGAGCCGATGACAGCGATGGTTTTGCCTGTGCGTACCTTGGGAGGCTGCGGCTTTGCGTAGCCCTCACGGTATGCCTGCTCAATAATGCTGTATTCGTTGGAACGCACGGTTACGGCTTCGCCGTTAGCGCCGCAGGTACACGCCTTTTCACACAAGGCGGGACATACACGGGAGGTGAATTCCGGAAAATTATTGGTCAGCTTCAGTCTTTCATACGCCTGTTTCCATGCGCCGATGCTGACGAGATAGTTCCATTCCGGAATCAGGTTATTCAGCGGACAGCCTGAGATCATGCCGCCGATCATCATACCCGACTGACAGAACGGCACACCGCAGTTCATACAGCGTTCGCCCTGAAGCTTCTGTTCCTTTTCGGAGAGAGGCGTATGAAACTCATCATAGTTTTTAATACGCTCGCTGACGGAAGCGGAAGACGGGTCTTTTCTTTCATATTCCATAAATCCGAACGGATTGTTCATAGCAATCTTCTCCTTTATTTCGACTGCAGCAATTCATAGAAAGCCGTTATTTTGGCTTTTTCATCGTCCATGCCGTTTTGCTGATGCTGCCGGATCGCTTCTGTTACGATCTTGTAGTTATGCGGAATGACTTTTTTGAATTTGGGCAGCCAGTCTTCAAAATGCGCCAGAATCCTTTCTGCCTTTTCGGAGCCTGTGGCGGCATAGTGCTCGGATATCAGACTTTTCAACAGACTGATATCCTCCTGAGCGGACACCTCAGAGCATTCTACCAGCTCTTTGTTCAGACGCTTGTACAGGTGATGGTGTTCGTCCAGCACATACGCCACGCCGCCCGACATACCGGCGGCAAAGTTATTGCCGGTTCTGCCCAGAATGACAACGGTGCCGCCTGTCATATATTCACACCCGTGTTCGCCCACGCCCTCGGCAACGGCAATCGCTCCGGAATTTCTTACGCAGAACCGTTCACCGGCGATTCCGTTGATAAATGCCTTACCGCCGGTTGCGCCGTACAGCGCAACGTTGCCGACGATGATATTATCCTCCGCCCGGAAGCCGGAGCCTTCGGGGGGATAGACAATCAGCTTGCCGCCGGACAGACCTTTTCCGAAATAGTCGTTGCTGTCGCCCCGCAGCTCCAGCGTCAGTCCCTTCGGGATAAAGGCACCGAAGCTCTGACCGCCCGAGCCGTTGCAGATGACCTTGTAGGTATCCTCCTGCAGGGTGTCGCCGTATCTGACGGTGATTTCCGAGCCGAACGCCGTTCCCAGCGATCTGTCTGTATTTTTGATATTGATTTCAATGGTTTTTGCTTCGCCCGACCGCAGCGCCTTGCTGAATTTTTTAGCAAGGATTTTTTCATCAACGGTTTCGGATAAGTTGAAGTCATAAAGGGATTTTTCGCTGTAGCGCACCTTCTCAGCCGAAAAGCTGCTGTTCAGAATTCTTGACAGGTCAATTTTTCTCTCACGTTGGTTCAGGTCTGCTTTCATTTTCAGCAGATCCGTTCTTCCCACCAGCTCGTCAACGGTTCTGATTCCTAACTTTGCCATATACTCCCGCAGCTCCTGCGCCACAAAGTACATGAAATTGATGACGTATTCCGGCTTGCCGGCAAAGCGCTTGCGAAGCTCCGGGTTTTGTGTTGCCACGCCGAAGGGACAACTGTCAAGGTTGCACACACGCATCATCGCACAGCCAAGAGTTACCAGCGGCGCCGTGGCAAAGCCGAATTCCTCTGCGCCGAGCAGTGCGGCAACCGCCACATCTCTGCCGGTCATCAGCTTGCCGTCTGTTTCGATAATCACTTTATCCCTCAGACCGTTCATGATCAGCGTCTGATGTGTTTCGGCAAGACCCAGCTCCCACGGCAGACCGGCGTTGTAAATGGAGCTTTCGGGGGCGGCGCCTGTGCCGCCGTCATGCCCGGAAATCAGAATCACGCCGGCGCCTGCTTTGGCAACGCCTGCCGCAACCGTACCCACGCCGGCTTCCGAAACCAGCTTGACGGAGATACGGGCTTTTTTGTTGGCATTTTTCAGATCATAGATGAGCTGCGCCAGATCCTCAATGGAATAGATGTCGTGATGAGGCGGGGGAGAAATCAGCGAAACGCCGGGGGTGGAATGTCTTGTCCGGGCAATCCACGGATAGACCTTGTTGCCCGGAAGATGTCCGCCTTCGCCGGGCTTGGCGCCCTGCGCCATTTTAATCTGCAGCTCGTCCGCCGAATTGAGATATTCCGAGGTGACGCCGAATCGTCCGCTGGCAACCTGCTTGATCGCAGAGCATCTGTTTTGCCGGCTGCCCCTGGTCTTCAGCCGTTCGGGACTTTCTCCGCCCTCACCGGAATTGGATTTTCCGCCGATGGCATTCATCGCCAGCGCCAGCGTTTCGTGCGCTTCCTGTGAGATGGAGCCGTAAGACATGGCGCCTGTCTTGAAGCGTCTGACGATAGAATCGGCGCTTTCCACTTCATCAAGAGGAACGGGTGTTTCCGCATAGTTGAAATCAAGCAGTCCACGAATGTTGACGGGGCTCATTTCTTCGTTAATCATGGCAGAATACTGCTGATACAGGCGATAGTCATTCTGCCGTGCGGCAGCTTGCAGAGCGTGAATGGTACAGGGATTGTAAAGATGCTCTTCCTTGCCGCTTCTGCTCCGGTGCTGACCGCCGGAAAAGAGTTCCGGCGAGGTTTGCAGACCCAGCGGGTCAAAGGCGGCGGTATGCAGCGTGTCAACGGTTTTTTCGATATCCTCCAGTGTGATGCCGCCGATTCTGCTGACGGTTCCGGTAAAGTATTCGTCGATCAGTTCCCTGCTCAGACCGATGGCTTCAAAGTTTTTGGAGCCCTGGTAGGACTGCAGGGTAGAGATGCCCATTTTAGAGGCGATTTTGACAATACCGTGCAGCACGGCGTCATTATAGTCGTTGACAGCGGCATAATAGTCCTTATCCAGAAAATCGTCGTGAATCAGCTCGTGTATGGTTTCCAGAGCGAGATAGGGGTTGACGGCGCTGGCGCCGTAAGCGAGAAGAGCCGCAAAATGATGAACGGCTCTCGGCTCGCCGCTTTCGAGGACGATGGAAAGAGAAGTTCTTCTTTTTGTCGTGACAAGATACTGATGCAGCGCCGACACAGCCAGCAGAGAGGGAATGGCAAGGCGGTTTTCGTCAACGCCCCTGTCCGAAAGAATCAGAATATTGGCGCCGTTGTTATATGCCTTGTCCGCCTCGATGTACAGCCGCCGGATCGCCTTTGACAGCTTTGTGTTCTTATAATACAGAATCGGAATCACGGCTGTTTTGAAGCCGGAAATATTCATTTTTTTGAGCTTGAGCATACCGGTAGAGGTCAGTATCGGATTGACAACCTTGATGACCTTGCAGTTTTCGGGCTTTTCCTCCAGAATATTGCCGTCTTCACCGATATAGATGGTGGTGGAGGTGACGATCTCTTCCCGAATGGCATCAATCGGCGGATTGGTTACCTGAGCGAAAATCTGCTTGAAGTAATCGAACAGCGGCACCGGCTGCTTTGACAGTACGGCAAGAGGCTTGTCGCTGCCCATGGCGGCAATCGGCTCTTTGCCGTCCTTTGCCATCGGCAGAATGGTATTCATCACGTCTTCATAAGTGTAGCCGAAGGCCTTTTGCAGCTTTCGCTTTTCGGCTCTGGGGTGTTCCTCCACCTTTGCGTTAGGCACCTTCAGATACTTCAGCCGGATCAGATTGGCGTCAAGCCATTCGCCGTAGGGCTGACGGGAAGCGTAATATTCCTTGATCTCATCATCATCTATCAGCCGTCCCTGTACCATATCCACCAAAAGCATCTTGCCCGGGTGAAGTCTTTCCTTGCAGACGATTTTGTCTGCCGGCACAGGCAGTGCGCCTACCTCCGAGGACAAAATCAGTTGATCGTCGTCGGTAATGTAATAGCGTGAGGGTCTCAGACCGTTTCTGTCCAGAACGGCGCCCATGACGTCGCCGTCGGAAAACAATATGGACGCAGGACCGTCCCACGGCTCCATCATGGTGGCATAATACTGATAAAAATCTCTCTTTTTCTGACTCATGGCATGGTTGTTGTCCCACGGCTCCGGTATCGTGATCATGACGGCAAGCGGCAGCGGCATACCGCTCATCACCAGAAATTCCAGCGTATTGTCCAGTCTTGCCGAGTCGCTGCCCTCCGGATTGACCACCGGTATCACCTTGTCCATTTCGCCCATCAGATATTCCGACGTCATGGTTTCTTCACGGGCAAGCATCTTATCGGCGTTGCCGCGGATCGTATTGATCTCACCGTTGTGTACGATCATTCTGTTCGGGTGAGCCTTCTGCCAGCTTGGGAACGTGTTGGTCGAAAACCGTGAGTGGACAACCGCCACAGCGGATTCGTAATCCTCATCCTGCAGGTCAGTAAAGAACCTGCGCAGGTCGCCTACCAGAAACATTCCTTTATATACAATGGTACGGCTTGACAGAGATACCACATAAGTATCCTCGTTGCTCTGCTCAAAGAACCTTCTGGCAACGTACAGCTTTCTGTCAAAGTCCAGTCCTTTTTTGACGCCTTCGGGACGGCTGATGAAGCACTGCTGGATATTCGGCATACATTCCAGCGCCTTTGTACCCAATACGCCGGGCTGAGAAGGAACCTCTCTCCAGCCTAACACGTCAAGCCCTTCTTTTTCCGCTATGATCTCGAACATTTTTTTTGCCTGGTTGCGCCTCAGCTCATTCTGCGGAAAGAAAAACATTCCTACGGCATAATCTCTCTCGGAGCCCAGCTTAACGGACGTTCCGGCGGTAATCTTCCTGAAGAATCTGTGTGAAATCTGCAGCAGGATTCCCACGCCGTCGCCGGTTTTGCCTTCGGCGTCCTTGCCGGCACGGTGTTCGAGTGTTTCTACAATAGTAAGTGCGTCTTCCACCGTTTTATGCGATTGACGGCCTTTGATATTGACAACCGCACCGATGCCGCAGTTGTCATGCTCAAACGACGGATCATATAAGTTTTCAGAATACATAACAATCGTCCTCTCCTGTTTGGGATTACATGGCTTATTATAGAACTGTCATGAAGCTTTGTCAACACGAAATTGCAATTATAAAACGGAATTATTCAAAATCTGCAAATAATCAGGCTCAAATGAAATAAAAATCAAACATTTTGCAAGATTTGAAAAAGAAATTGCAAAAACCTCTTGACAAAGAAAAAAAGATCGTGTATACTGCAGCCATGGAAACAACAAAGGCGTTGTAAGCAAAAAAGCTTGCAATGCCTTTTGCTGTTTTTAGAATAAAAGCAAAAAAAGAAAGACAGGAGAGAAAACATCATGGCAAATTTACCCGAAATGTTTGGCAGTATGGTATTTAATGACAGAAAGATGCAGGAAAGACTGCCGTCTGCAACCTATAAGGCGCTGAAAAAGACCATTAAAAACGGTGAGCCGCTTGATCTGAGTGTTGCCAATGCCGTAGCCAATGCGATGAAGGAATGGGCAGTAGAGATGGGCTGCACCCATTACACGCACTGGTTTCAGCCGATGACCGGCATTACGGCAGAAAAGCATGACAGTTTTATCTATCCCGTCGGCGACGGACAGATTATCATGGAGTTTTCCGGCAAGGAACTGATCAAGGGCGAGCCTGACGCATCAAGCTTTCCGTCGGGAGGGATCCGTGCTACCTTCGAAGCGAGAGGCTATACCACCTGGGACCCGACGTCGCCTGCTTTTATCCGTGACAAAACATTATATATACCCACGGCGTTCTGCTCCTATACCGGTGAAATCCTTGATAAGAAAACACCGCTGCTGCGTTCCATGGAACGGTTGAGCAGCGTTGCGGTAAAGCTGCTGCATCTGCTGGGCAAGACGGAGGTCACCCGGGTGAATACGACAGTAGGACCGGAGCAGGAGTATTTTCTGATCGACAAGAAAGTCTATGATCAACGCCCTGACCTGATCTTTACGGGAAGAACGCTGTTTGGTGCGCCGGCGCCAAAGGGTCAGGAGCTGGAGGATCATTATTTTGGCGCCATTAAAACGAGAGTGGCAGCCTTTATGAATGATCTGGACGAAGAGCTATGGAAGCTGGGCATTTTTGCAAAGACAAAGCATAACGAAGTGGCGCCTTCACAGCATGAGCTGGCGCCGATCTTTGAAACCTCGAATATCGCAACCGATCACAATGAGCTGACGATGGAGGTGATGAAAAAAACCGCCGAAAAGCATGGACTGGTCTGCCTGCTGCACGAAAAGCCCTTTGCCGGCGTCAACGGCTCCGGCAAGCACAATAACTGGTCTATTTCCACCAATACCGGCGAAAACCTGCTGGATCCCGGAAAGAATCCGGAAAACAATCTGCAGTTTCAACTGTTTCTTGCGGCAATTGTCAAGGCGGTGCATGAATATCAGGATCTGCTGAGAATCACGGTAGCGTCCGCCGGCAACGATCACCGGCTTGGCGCCAACGAAGCGCCGCCCGCCATTATCTCCATGTATCTGGGCGACGATCTGGGCGCTCTGGTTGACTCAATCATCAGCGGCAGCGCATATGTGTCCGAACGCAAGAAAGAAATGCTGACAGGTGTTGACGTTCTGCCCGATTTCAAGAAGGATACCTCCGACAGAAACAGAACGTCCCCCTTTGCTTTCACAGGCAACAAGTTTGAATTCAGGGCGCTGGGTTCTTCGCTGAATATTGCCTGCCCGAATTATATGCTCAATACGATGGTGGCAGACGAGCTGGAGCAGTTCTATCATGAGCTGGCTGATGCGGAAGATCTGCAGACGGCTGCAAAAGCGCTGATTAAAAATACCCTGACGGAACACCGCAATATTATCTTTAACGGCGACAACTACTCGGAGGAATGGGTAAAAGAGGCAGAAAAAAGAGGTCTTTGCAATTTCCGTTCCATGCCGGAGGCGTTGGAGCACTATGTTGACAGAAAGAATATCGACCTGTTTGTCCGCAACGGTATCCTCAACGAATCGGAGATTTACGCAAGATATGAAATTGAGCTGGAGCAGTATGTTAAAGAGATCCGCATAGAAGCGCTGACGATGATTGAAATGGCAGAGAAAAATATCCTTCCTTCTGTCATAGCCTTTGTCAGAGAGCTGGCAGACACCGCCATTGCAAAACAATCGCTGTCGTCCGCTTATTCGGTTTATCCCGAAAGCAGCCTGATCGAAAAGCTGTCCGCAGGGTGTGAGGCCTTTGAGCGGAAGACAGAGCAGTTAAGGCTGGCTGTTGAGAATGACGGTCAATATCGTGAGGACAGTCTGACGCTGGCGAAATACTATAGAAATACGGTGTTTGCGCTGATGAATGAGCTGAGAGAAACAGGCGACGCCATGGAAAAAAGAACCTTTGCAAAATACTGGCCATATCCTTCTTACGGCGAGATTCTGTTCGGCGTTTAATGACGTTGCAAAAAAAGAAAAAGGGAAAAAGAAAATCGGAAAAGAGTGAAGAAAAATGGATGATGCCTTGAAAACAGCAGTCAGTCAGGCTGTAGAACAGTCGAACGCTTTTACCATCAGTATATGGTTTCTGATCGGTGCGGCTTTGGTATTTTTCATGCAGTGCGGTTTCGCAATGGTGGAAACGGGCTTTACAAGAGCCAAAAATGCAGGAAATATCATCATGAAAAACCTGATGGATTTTTGTATCGGAACGATCATGTTCATCTTTTTAGGTTTTGGTCTGATGATGTCGGAGGACTACCTTTTCGGCTTGATCGGCGTACCGAATCTGAATATCTTTACGGATTTTGATCATTTTCCATGGTCATCGTTCGTATTTAACCTGGTCTTCTGCGCTACCGCCGCCACCATCGTTTCGGGCGCTATGGCGGAGAGAACAAAGTTTATTTCATATTGCATTTACAGCGGGCTGATCAGCCTTGTGGTCTATCCGATTGAAGCAGGCTGGGTCTGGAACAGTCAGGGATGGCTTGCCCAATTAGGATTTGTCGACTTTGCCGGTTCTGCCTGTATCCATACGGTGGGCGGTATCTCTGCGCTGATAGGTGCTGCGATGGTAGGTCCTCGTATCGGCAAGTATTCCAAGTCCGGAAAACCCCGTGCAATTCCCGGACACAGTCTGACGCTGGGCGCCTTGGGTGTGTTTATTCTCTGGTTCGGGTGGTACGGTTTTAACGGAGCAGCCGCAACGAACGTCACACAGCTTGCACAGATTTTTGCTACGACTACGGTTGCGCCTGCCGCTGCAACCTGCGCCACGATGATCTACACATGGATCAGGAACAAAAAGCCGGATGTATCCATGTCGCTGAACGGTGCGCTTGCAGGTCTTGTCGCCATCACCGCAGGCTGTCATACAGTGGATATTTTAGGTGCGCTGATCATCGGCATTGTTGCAGGTATCCTTGTGGTGATCGCTGTTGAAATCGTAGACAGCAAGCTGAAGGTGGACGATCCTGTCGGTGCTGTCGCCGTTCACATGTGCAACGGTATCTGGGGAACGCTTGCTGTCGGCATTTTTTCCAAAGACGCCGGTTCTCTCGGTCTGCTGTACGGCGGCGGTTTTACACAGCTCGGCAAACAGGCGCTCGGCATTCTTTCCATCGGCGTATATACCGCTGTGCTGATGTCTGTCATCTTCTTTGTCATCAAAAAGACGATCGGACTTCGTGCTTCAAAAGAGGAAGAGGTCAAAGGACTGGATCTGACCGAACACGGACTTGCCAGCTCTTATGCCGATTTCATGCAGGTGCCGCAAATCCTCACGGGTAAATCTCAGAAAGCAGAAACGGTTCCGCCTGAAAAGGCTGTGGAAGTCAATCTGCTGTCACCTGTCGGCAAAACCGAACACAGTGACAGACCAAAGCTGACCAATATCAGCATTGTCACAAAGCAGAACAAATTTACAGAGCTCAACACAGCGCTGACCAATATCGGGATAACGGGAATGACCGTCACGCAGGTTCTTGGCTGCGGCGCTCAAAAGGGAAACACGGAATATTACCGTGGCGTAGCGCTTGAGATGAATCTGCTGCCGAAAATAAGGATTGATATTGTTGTCAGCAAGATACCTGTCAAAACGGTAGTTGACACAGCGGTGAAAGCCCTGTACACCGGACACATCGGTGACGGTAAGATATTTATCTATGATGTGGAAGATGTTGTCAGGGTCAGAACAGGGCAGACAGGCTTTGATGCCTTGCAGGATTCCGTAACATAATATTCAGCTTATGGCAGTGCCTGATACCTCGGTATTCTGCACTGTTCATATATAATAACAAGCGCATCTGAATGCCACTCCTCAGATGCGCTTGTTTTATGTTATGGTGATACACCGGTCTTCTGTTAGTGCTTCAGAAGTATTGACGGCAGAGATAAACGGAGTGCTGCGTTTGTTTGTGTTAACAGGAAGAGGGTATGCATAAGGCAGCGTACAGAAGAGTCTGTAAAAGGAGATGCATCGGAATGCCGTTTGTTAAACGCTGACAGATGTGCTGTAACGATGGTTTGACAATCAGTTGGTTGTGTTGTAAAATCTGATCATAGCTGACGGCGATTCTTTGGCAGCATGAACACGAAACAGAAGAGGAAAACAGGATTTTGCATGACCGTCAGGAAGAGTAAAAAATATGAATAATGAAAATATGTATTTGATGAAGGATCATGTCATAGTAAAATATAGCAAAGGAGAATGGCAGATGAACCAACCAAGACCTGAGCATCCGGAACCGCAGTTTGAAAGAAAAAGCTGGGAGAATCTGAACGGACAATGGGAATTTGAAATTGACAGAAGTGCCAGCGGCGTTGACAGAAGGCTGTATAAGGCAAAAAAATTCAGCCGTACCATTACGGTGCCATTTTGTCCGGAAAGCAAATTGTCCGGCATCGGCATTGTCGATTTTCTGAATTCTGTATGGTACAGAAGGAAGGTCAATATTCAAAAGAACGGGAAGCGGGTATATCTTCATATCGGCGCCTGTGATTATCAAACGACCTGTTACGTCAATGCCAAAAAAGCAGGTACGCACAAAGGTGGTTACACCTCGTTTTCGTTTGATATCACCGACCTGGCAGAAGACGGCGAAAACACGATAGTGATTCATGCGCTGGACAATGACAGAAGCGGTCTTCAGCCCCGTGGCAAACAAAGCGCTCAGTATCAGTCGTACGGCTGTTATTACACCCGAACCACGGGAATCTGGCAGACCGTATGGCTGGAATATGTGGAGCAAACGCATATTGAAAGTGTAAAATACTATCCGGACGCAGCGAACGGCGTGCTAAATCTGAAAGCAATTGTCAGGGGACAGGGATTGCTGACGGCGAAGGCATATTATAACGGAGAGGAAATGGGAAGTGCGTCAGTCCGTAACAATGGTGAAACGGCGGATCTTTCCATCAAGCTGAAGGAAAAGCATCTTTGGGAAGCCGGAAACGGGCGGCTGTATAATCTGGTGCTGACCTTTGGCGAAGATGAAGTGAAAAGCTATTTTGGACTGCGAAGCGTAGCGCTGGACGGTTATAGCTTTTTATTAAACGGGAAAAGTATATTTCTGCGAAATGTTCTGGATCAGGGATATTATCCTGACGGAATTTACACAGCGCCGGAAGAAAAAGCGTTTATCCGTGACATTCAGATAGCGCTGGATGCGGGATTTAACGGTGCAAGACTTCATGAAAAGGTGTTTGAGCCGAGGTTTTTATATCACTGTGACCGGATGGGATATCTTGTCTGGGGAGAATATGCCAACTGGGGGATAGATCATACTGAGTTGCACGCACTTCCGACGATGTTAAGAGAGTGGATGGAAGCGATCAATCGTGATTTTAATCATCCGTCTGTCATCGGTTGGTGCCCGTTTAATGAAACATGGAATATCAACGGCAGAAAGCAGAATGATGAGGTAATCGAGATGCTTTACCGATACACCAAAGCGGTTGACGCCACACGCCCTTGTATCGACACCAGCGGTAACTTCCATGTGATGACGGACATTTATGATTTTCATGATTATTGTCAGGATCCGGATCTTTTTGAAGAATACCTGAAAAAGCTGGAAGATGAAGACGTTGTTTACTGTCAGGTTGCAAGAAAAGCGCTTTACAAGGGGCGCCAATCCTATTGTGGCGGACCGGTCTTTATCAGCGAATACGGCGGCATCAAGTGGGATCCGGATGACGAAAAAAACGGATGGGGATATGGCGATGCACCAAAAACCGAAGAAGAGTTTCTGTTAAGGTACCGCTTACTGACAGAAGCCATTATGAAAAACAAAAAGATTATGGGCTTTTGTTACACGCAGCTTTATGATATTGAGCAGGAAAAAAACGGTTTATATACCTATCAGCGTATTCCCAAATTTGATATGACTATCATCAAAAAAATTAATTCCGGTGCGTGAGTGCGTGACCGCACAGGACTATTCCGCTGACGTTCGTTAACGCTCACTCACATCATACTGATTCGCAACTTCAGTTCCGTAGGCATTCGGCACGGGCAGCGGCAATCCGCCGCTGCTATTCACGCACACCGCCGTCACAAGCCTGACGGCTTGCTTGTGGCTGCTTGTGCGTGACCGCACAGGACTATTCCGCTGACGTTCGCTGTCGCTCACTCACTTATTGGTAATTTGTTTCTTCTATTCCGCAGGCGTCCGGCACGGGCAGCGGCAATCCGCCGCTGCTATTCACGCACACCGCCGTCACAAGCCTGACGGCTTGCTTGTGGCTGCTTTCTCTGAAATCGAAGATTCAGTTTACGCAATCACTTCACCGTGCCTACTTTGTGCGTGACCGCACAGGACTATTCCGCTGATGTTCGCAAACGCTCACTCACTTATTGGTAATTTGTTTCTTCTATTCCGCAGGCGTCCGGCACGGGCAGCGGCAATCCGCCGCTGCCAATCACGCACACCGCCGTCACAAGCCTGACGGCTTGCTTGTGGCTGTTTTCTCTGAAATCGAAGATTCAGTTCACGCACACACTTCACCGTGCCTGCTTTGTGTTTTTACTATTACAAAGATTCTTCATATTCGTTTTCGGGGGTGTCGGGGGGGGCTTTTACGCAAAAGCCCCACTGACTCGCTGCCCGCAGGCAGCGAAACACTCTAACGACAGGCGCACGGCAAGGGGTGAATCAAAAAACAGTCCGGTGGACTGTTTTTTGAGAGGGGACGCCCTGCAAGAGAGGGCGTCCCCTTGGCGGAGTGCGTGACCGGTGCGTGACCGCACTGGACGAGTCCGTTGCCGTTCGCTAACGCTCACTCACTTATTGGTAATTTGTTTCTTCTATTCCGCAGGCATTCGGCACGGGCAGCGACGATCAGTCGCTGCTATTTTCGCATTCCGCCGTCACAAGCCTGACGGCTTGCTTGTGGCTGCTTTCTCAGAAAGCGCAGATTCATCTCACGCACCCACTTCACCGTGCCTACTTTGTGTTCGGGGGGCTTTTACGCAAAAGCCCAAAAAAAGATGAAAGAAAAGAAAGTGATGTCGGCATACAGAATGTATGATTAACACTGAATGCGTCATCAACGTTTTCGGGGTGCGTGACCGCACAGGACTATTCCGCTGACGTTCGCTAACGCTCAACTCACTTATTGGTAATTTGTTTCTTCTATTCCGCAGGCGTCCGGCACGGGCAGCGGCAATCCGCCGCTGCTATTTTCGCACACCGCCGTCACAAGCCTGACGGCTTGCTTGTGGCTGTTTTCTCAGAAAGCGCAGATTCATCTCACGCACCGATTTCACCGTGCCTGCTTTGTGTTCGTGGGGACTTTTTCGCAAAAGCCCAAAAAAAGATGAAAGAAAAGAAAGTATTGAATGCAAACAAAAGATTTGCATTTTACTGAATGCGTCAACAACGTTTTCGGGGGTGTCGGGGGGCTTTTTCGCAAAAGCCCCACTGACATGACTGCACCGGACAATTCCGATTACATACAAACAAAGGCAGCCGAATGATCGGCTGCCTCAGTTCATTGTGTAACGCTTTTTATGTTGCGTTCTTTGTGTCATGCTGTCGGATTACTTTTTGACGGTTACGGTGAAGTATTTGACAACAGAGGTTTCGTCTGCGTCGGTAATCTCAACACGGATATCGTAAGTTGTTGCGGCAACAGGCTTGATCTCAACTGCTGCATCAGCTACAAGATTGTCAATTCTTGACCATGTGTTGGAAATCTGCTTTTTGTAAGCGATGTGATAAGCATATTCTCCTACGCCGCCTACTGCAATGGCGTTTACCTGCACGGTTTTGCCCAGCTTGATGGTGTCGGAAGAAATGACGGAGTTGTTGGTCAGCGGACCGTTAACGGTCAGCGCCAGTTCTTTAGAATCAACAACGCCCTTTTCGTCGGTTGCCTTGACACGAATGACATAAGCGGCAACGGAAGCAGGAGTAATCTCTACAGCGGTATTCTCGGAAGAAGCCTGTACCAAAGACCATTTATCGGAGTTTGCCTTTTTGAAGAAGACAGAGTATACCTTTTTGCCGGCGCCGCCTGTAGAAGCGCAGTTAACGGTAATGGTGCTGCCCTTCACGATGACGTTCTTGGAGAGAGAAGAGGTATTTTTCAGCGGAGCGGCTACGTTGACGGTGAATTCCTTAACGGAAGGAACACGGTCAGCAACGGCAACGCCCTTGTCAACAGCCTCTACACGAATGTTGTACTGTCCTGCTGCGGCAGGTGTTACGACAACCTTGGATTTTGTGGTATTGCTCTTGGCAACGGACCATTTGTTAGAAGAAGCCTTCTTAACGGATACGGTATAAAGTGTTGTGCCGACACCGCCTTTTGAAGAGCAGTTGACCGTCACGCTGTCACCCTTGTTAATCGTTTCGTCAGAGATGGTACTGGTGTTTTCCATAGCATTGTAAACCTTAACGGTAAAGGTTTTGATAGCGGACACACGGTTGTCGGCAGGCGAAGCATTGTCAATCGCCTTGACACGAACCTGATAGTCTGTTGCTACGGCAGGCTTGATGGTAACGGTTGCGTTTTTGCTGCTGCTCTGAACGGTCGTCCACTTGGAAGAAGAAGCCTTCTTGTAGAATACGGTATAGAGGATATCGTCGCTGCCGCCTTCAGCAGCGCAGTTGACGGTAACAGGTGTACCGAGAGCCACTTTGCTTGCGGAAACTGCAGACTTGTTTTTAAGAGGATCGGAAACGTTGACAGTCAGTTCCTTAGCGTTTGTCTGACCCTTGACGTTGGTGGCTTCAACACGAATGGTATATGTACCTGCCTCGTCGAAAACAAGACTGGCAGCAGGGGCAGAAGACGACACTTTTGCCGGAGTAACCGTATTATCTCTTATAATGGTCTGCCATTCGCCGTCACCCTGTTTATACTTGATAACAAAGGTTTCATCTCCTACGCTGTTGGCAGTTATGCAGTCAACGGTTACCACTTCACCGACTGTGGGATTTGCGTTGGAAACGGAAGAAATGTTTTTGAATGCTTCGTCTTCTTCTATCAACAGCATGGGGTTTGTGTTGATCAACAGACAATTTAAAATGTTTCCTTGATCCCAACCGTATGTACCTTTTTTTGCGATATTATAAGCTCTGGAAATTTCTACATCACTAAGATCATTCTCAGAAATTGCATCTGGTTCATATCCGTTGAAGCCAATGCCAAAACCAAGTATATGATTGTAATCCTTATAGGCATCGTAGTCAAAATCATCACCCATCAGAGTTAAATCATTACTATCATAATCATAAGGCTTAGCTTCTATTGCTATATATGCTTTATTCTGTTCTGTTGTGCCAAAAAGCTTTTCGTCCGCTCCGGCGACCTTTGTAAAGAAATTCTTAACTGTCATTCCCGGATAATTCTCAAATACATATTTTATAAAGCTTCTTGTCGTACTGCCGTCAGGCATACATACTTCCTTATAATTCGGGTAATTGATGAACTGCAGGGATAAAAGATTATAGAGATATACTTCGTTCAGAGTATATGGGTCTTTTTCTGTAGTGCTCGGATAAAGTCCGGTTCTTGTGTCATAGTCGTTGTGAGGCTGCAGCTTCAGATAAGTTGTTCCTTCTGCGTTGCCCTTGTTGATATACAGCATTGCGCTGTTTTCAGCGTCGTTGCGGAACTGGCTGTAATGAGCGATAATGCTGTTCTCGTCTGTAATATCAAAAAGATGGTTGTTAATGTTTTTTGCCATGCTTTCTATCTGACTGGTCGCAGAGGCGATGCTCTTATAAAGATCGACTCTTGTTCCTGTCAGTTTTTTGATATCTGCATCCGTAAACTTGGAAACCTTTCTTGCTGCGTCCAGACAATGCATGATGACAGTATAGTTATACATATATTCTTCCAGAACATTGTCGATATAGATCAAAGCCTTATAATATGCTTCGCCGCTGAGAATACCGTCATCTCTGTAATAGTCATATACTATCTGGTAGAGGCTGCGCTGATCTAAATTGACAAAGCTCTTGCCGGAGAGGATTTCACCTACTACGGAGAATTCATTCATATAACTGCTCGGTTTGATCCAGTCCGAACTTCTTTCGATCAAGGCGGCGATTTCTACTTCCTTGTCCTGAGCGGACAAGGAACTGTCTGCAAGGAAGGTGTCAATCTGAGCGGCTGCATTTTTGGAAGAAGAATGCAGATCATTCAGAAGCGAGCCCAGGTTTCCGACAAAGGACTGGTCTGTAATGTGTTCCAGAATCTTTTTGTTATCCTTTGCAATAGCCTGTTTCAGTTCATCAATCTGTTTATTGAGATCGTTTCTCATGCTCTTTAGATCATCTTTAATGCTGTTAATGCCGTCCATGAGATCGCTCATGCTGATTCCGGCAGATGCTTCATCAAGAATACCGATGTTAACAAGAATACTGTTGATGGTGCTTTCTGCAAATCCGCCCAAAACAGGGATTTTGTCAGCTAACTTTGAAACACCTTTTTTAATCCCCATTTTCATCAGTTTTTCCATATAAACATAGGGGCTGTTTGCGGGAGCCCATGCTGCAGCATTGGCTTGGAGAGCAACCGAACCGACAGAGGCTGCCGTTACAGAAGCAAGTGCAAGGGCGAGAACTTTTCGCTTAATTGTCGTTTTCATAACAAAAAACTCCTTTACTTCGGCTTATCTACATATATCATTAACTCCATGACTAAATATTATCATCGCAGCAATGACTTGTCAAGATATTTTTTTGTTTTTTTCTATTTTTTTTTCTGAAATTGCCTGATTACGATATGTGAATGCGTAGTTTTTTAAGCATTTTTCATTTTGTCAAAATACGGAAACAATTCTGAAAAAAGTAAGTGTAATATCGAAGATATACTATTTTACTATTTCTGTAGGAGGGGCTTTTTTTGCGATGAATGACACAAATGGTTTCGGGGCAGTATGATTGAACGGCTCATCGACAGTTCACATTTCCGACTATATGATAAGTATTCATGCACAGTGTTTGCCGCCAGAATTTCATAGCGAAGAAGAAGGGGCTCTGTCGCAGCATTTCCGTGATATCTGTATGGTACAGAAAGCAAGGCTTTGCATGAAACTGCTGTCTGATACCGCAGTGTCCGGGTTAGGCAGGAGGGCGTTACTAAAAAATCTTGCATAATTTTAACTATAATTATTGTGCAAATGTAATTTTTATGATACAATTAATACAATAGTAATTTCCGATAAGGAGAAAAGGGAGCTGAACGACATGACAAGAAGGAAGCGCTTAGGATACAGAATGATCTCGATACTGACCATGTTCATGCTGATTCTGACAGGCATACCGATTGCGGGCAATGCAGGACTGACCGTCAGCGCCGTGAAAGAAGTGGAGATCCGCAGCTTCAGTACAGGCTTTGCGGACGGCGCAGTGCTGACCGAGGGAAAATATATCTGGACGGCACCTGCTGCCGACCCGGGACATCAGTTTGTCTACCGGATCAACTACTCTCTTTCCGGCGAGGGCGATTTCGAGCCGGAGGAAGTAGAGCTTCGGCTCCCCAGACGGCTGCTGAAGGACCGTCAGGGCCAATATGCCGATGAGATAGAGCTGTCGATTCCTTCCAGACAGGAGCTGGAAGAATATGACGGTGATCTTGCGGAAATTGATACCAGTTTTGTCTATGAAGTTGTCGGCGACGAGATCCGTATCTATAACTATCACGACGGCACCAACGGAGAAAAACTGAAAGCAGGCGCCACAGGATATATCGAAGTCGGCTACCGCATGATTTATCAGACCTATGAATACGCCGATATGGCGCCGTCGGATCCTTTCTGGGCTTCGCTGACGCTGTACGACACCGACGACGCCCATACCGTTATCGAGCAGCAAAGAAGCGACGCCCCCTGCGTGTATATCAACACCTATGCGAATCTGGTCAGCACGACCAAGCGTTGTCTGAACCTGCGCTATCCCTATACCTCGTGGCAAAGCACATGGGGAAGTGCTCCGGAGAATGCAAACGACTACTACTATCTGGTGTGGGAACTGAAAAGCTACATTGCCGAAGTCACGCAGCCCTATACGTTCACCATCGAAGACGTGGTGAATGAGCCGGACGCCGAGCCCGTTGCCTACCGCCTGTGGGGAACCAACACCTACCGCCCTGTCAATTATCAGAACAACCTGACGGCGGAACGCTTTTTGCGCTACGATTACGTCATTACACGGCATCTGAAATCGACGTACGAGCCTTTGGACAGATATA
>Ga0256405_10005859_pt1 | contig 20510 bp, 18 predicted proteins | sample RumenRJG_02DNA_FD_189096 | JGI IMG/M metagenome (GOLD analysis project Ga0256405, IMG submission 189096) | Bovine rumen microbial communities from Lethbridge, Alberta, Canada - RJG_02 | ecosystem: Host-associated > Mammals > Digestive system > Stomach > Rumen | place: Canada: Alberta... | reverse complement strand
TTCGTCGAGGTTAGTAAGATTCGCAGGCCAGTAGTTCATCTGGATGTTGATGTTGTTGTGGTAGTCCGTATTCCAGGGGCCCTTTATCTTGTTGCACCAGATTCCCTGCAGGTTCGCAGGCATGTCGCCTTTGCGCGAAGAAGCTATCAGAAGATAACGTCCGTACTGGAAATAGAGAGCCTCCAGCCCCGGATCCGGATGCCCCTCACGGTACTTGTCGAGCCTGTACGGCGTCGGCAGCGAGCTTGCAGCAGAATGGCCGAGTTGCAGATCCACCCGCTTGTAAAGTTCCTGATAATCTGCAAGATGGCGGCGCAGGAGCCGCTTCCAGCCGAGTTTCGACGCCGCTTCTATGCGGCCGGATGTAAGCACGCAGGGATCTTCCCCCTTGTAATATGTTCCGGCATCCGTCAGGTCCGGGTCGAAATTCATCTTGTAGTTCGTTTCCGAAGCCACCAGGAAAACGACCTCGGAGGCTCCGGAAACGGTGATCGACCCGTTTTCGGACACAAGTTTCCCTCCCCTGGGCAGGGCCTTTACACGGAGGGCGAACTTTTCGCCGTTGTTCTTCAGGCTGCCAGAATACAGAATGCAGTCGTTCCCGTCGGAAACCGTCTCCCCGGCGGCAATCGGATTCTCCTGATATTTCAGGCACAGATTCAGAGACTTCTTCCTGTCGGCGGTAAACCTTATGGCCATTACCTGGTCGGGATACGACACGAAGTACTCACGCTTGTAAGAGACGCCATCCTGCCGGAAAGCGACACGCACAAGGGCGGAATCCAGAGAAAGCGAACGCTCGTACGCTTCCACCGTCTCCCCCGGCCCGGATTTGACATCGGGGCGGAATTCTTTTTTTATCGTGGCGACGCCACCGTAATTCACCTTGTCCGGGGCCTTGTCGAAATCGAGAGGCCTGGATCCCTCGCGCAGTCCGGTATCTATGAGCAGTTCTCCCAGAGTGGTCATGTAGCCGAAACGGTCTATCTTCCTGCCGCCTTCGATCTGCTCCGGCACCGCACCGAAATTCTTCCTGGTCAGTTCCCCTGCAAGCTCGTCGTCGCCTTCAAGGAAGGCCTGCCGAATATCCGGAAGTACGGAGGCGGCCGGCTTGTTGCAATCCCAGTAATAAGACGGGTCGTCCGTCACGGAAGGCCCCCCTGTCCACAGGCTTTTCTCGTTGAGAGTCAGACGTTCGCGGGATATGGATCCCATCACGTTGGCCCCCAGGGAACCATTGCCTATGGGCAGCGACTTCGATTCCCATTCATTGTCCGTACCCCCGGCCCATATCGCAGCGGCGCCGGACCATGTGGGCATGTCGAACCAAATCCTTTCGTCACTATCCGCTTCCGCACATCCGAAAGCTAGAATGCAGGCTGTCAATAAAGTCAATCTCTTCATCTGTCTTCTATCTTTATCGTTCTCCGTAACGTAAATATACTGCCATCCGCCGATACTCCTTCCCCGTAAATCGCATATTCGGTGTCTTTATCGGCAGTCCAGAATTCAAACTCGCATTCTCCGTTCCCGTCGACAACGACTTCGGGATTCCAGTAAATTGTCGTACGGAGGTCCGGTACCGCCGATTCCTTCTCAGCCAGGGTCTCATATTTTGGCGACCAGAACTCGGCAGCCTGCTGATAACCCAGGGGCTTGACGCGTGCGATGTTGTAGGATTTAGGAGGAGTTCCTATCTCTCCTCTGGATGTTGTGATGACTACCGCCCCGCTGTATCCGGGATAATACCCGAACTGCGAAGTGTAGTCCTTGATTACAAATATGTTGTCTATGTCTCCCGGACTCATTGTCATCACATCGTATTCCGGCAGCACCACATCGTCGATGACGGGGAGCGCGGGAAGGTCGGAACGGGAAGTGGTGATGTAATTCCCCGCGCTGCCATGCCTTACGGCGAGCCCGGGAGTATTGAGGAACACCGACAGGATGTCGGTATAATGCATTTTCTCGATCTCCGACGAAGTCAGCGGGCGGGTGGAGTTGAGTTCGGAATACCAGATGGAATCACTGGGTTTCTCCTCTATGCCGGCAGATACTACGGCGGCATCCAGCATGGTCGCACGTATGCCGTTCTTCCGCAGATACTCTTCGTCGGCCTGCTTCATGTAATCATCCGTGACGGCAAGGGCCGCCGAGTTGTTCCTCAACGCTGCGCCGGAAGCATCCGGATAGCGCACTTCGTCTATTTCGAGGATATTGCCCTTCAGGCCCTTGCGCGTCTGTGTCTGGACCGTGATCTCAGTGCCTTCCGGGAACTCGGTGGCAAAGGAGAAACGTCCGTCTCCGGACAGCCGGGCATAATCCATGCCCGTCATCGGGCCGTGGGTCGCATACAGCGAAACCCTCCCGTCCTTCATGGTATTGAATGCGAATCCGACCGCCCTTCCGGAAAGTTCCTGATACTTTTCCGCAGCGACCGAGGGCCTGACATATCCGCCTTTCAGGGCCCGTGGAATATCATAACGGCGCCATGCCTGCGTGAGCATCAGGGCATCCATGCAGGGCATTCCCTCCGGGCTGAAAAAATCGGAAGGGCCTTCGACCCTGCTCCTGATTTCCGACGAAAGCAGCAGGGTGGAGACAATACTCTCCGTTTCCGGCACCGCCGCTCCGGAGTCTGTGACGCCTATCGCAAGGCTCGCGCCGCTTGCGGACGGCAAAGCCCGGCCGGAAACGCTGAACCTCGCCTTGACGCGCTGTCTAGTACCGTAAACGGCCGGTTCCCGGAATCCGTCCAACTTTATGTCCGTCTCGCCGAAATGGAAGAACAGGCGTTCGCTGATCACATTGTAATCGCCGTCGAAAAGCACGCAATTGACGATTCCGGCCTTGATCCGGCCGGCGGGGATATCGCCGAAGTCGAAGGAATAATAGTCCCTGTCCCGTTCCCACTCCGTGCAAAGGATCACCCGTCCTCCCTGATGCAGCAAAAGATACAGATCCTCCTCCACGGCGTCCGGTCCCCTGAGCAGAGAGATATTCAGCCTGTTCCTGACCGGCTGAAGCTGCAGGGTACGGGCGGCCGGCTCCGCTTCCGGAAGAGGAAAACTGCGGACACTCCCGTCGCCGGTTTTACACACGGCCGTGTAATGCTCTCCGGCAGAAGCCTTTATGATAAACGAGCCGAGGCCTTTGAAGAGTTTTTCCGCCGACGCCACCTGATTCCCCTTCGAATCCACTATGGAAACGCTTACGTCCAGGCCGCATCCATCCGCACCGACAGCTTTCACGCCTACACGGCAGGCCCTTCCCGGCACCAGATATCCTCCCTCCGGGAGCAGCGAAACGTCGAACTCCCCCGGAGCCGCCGGAATATCAATATATTTCCTGTACTTTCTTCCGTGCCAGCTCAAACCCAGCAGGAAGCACCCGCCCGCCGCCTCGGAGGGGAAGCGCACGGTTCGCCTGTCCCTGAGACTCTGCTCCATCTTCCCGGGAATCTTTACCGTCACGACCTCCGGGTTTGCAGTTTCCCTGTTGTCGCGGTCTTCGAAACTCAAGCGCACGCCGACGGATCGCTCGTTGAACGAGAAATCGGCCTTCGTTTCCAGATGGAGGGAATAAGGATCGAGCACCTGCACCGGCTTTCGGAAAAAAGACGGCTCTCCCTGATTCTGCATGTACCTGGTGTATGAGCGGATGGTGTAGGAGCCTTCCGGGAGTTCTTCCTTGAGGTCGATGTGCCCGGCAAACACCCCGAGGCTGTCCGGACGGAGCTTGATCCGTTCCACGATCTCGCTGAACGGATTCAGCAGCTCGACATACACATATCTGCTGATGTCGGAAGGCCTGCCATCGGAAGCATTCACAAGATGGGCGCGGAGCCAGATTCTCTCTCCGGAGAGATAGGCTCCCTTGTCTGTCTGAACATGTATTTTCTCCTGAGGGAATAATGATGACTGCCGCGAGACCCGCACGTAAGCGGAATCCGCGACAGCCTTATTGTCCTGTCCCGTTGCCTCGAGCGCCGCAAACAGCACGAGTGCACCTGCAATGATCCGGGACCTATGCATTCCCCAGCATATCGGCAGCCAATTTTTCGCGCAGTGCGCGCTGTTCGTTAACCTTGTTTCGGATTTCCTCCAGGATTCCGAAAGCTTCTGTCCAGATGAAATTGCAACGCTCCCCGTTCTCAAGCTCTACCAAAATACTGTTGCTTTCAACGGATCCGGTGACCGAGAAAGGTACAGTGTCAAGCATTCCTTTCCCTTCGATAAGTTTACCTTCTTTCCACGAAGAAGTCATGGCGAGGGAATCGGCTGAAGCGCACTCCATATACACTTCCCCATCGGGTACTCCTTCCTTGAGAAGGCCGCGGAGAGTGAAGAAACGCGGCGCGGCCGTCTCGTCTTCGGGATTGAGTCTCTTCCTGAAGACTCCGCAGAGAGCCCCGGCGCCTTCGATGCGTCCTATGTCAGCCCCCTGAACCTCGTCCCATGCGCTCAGGTCGAAGTTCTGGAACGGGCCGGCCTTGATGTCGCCGACGTAGATTCCGAAGGGTTCGCCGTCCTTCATTTCGCCGGAGAAACTGAACAGGCCGGGAATGGACACCGTGAGGTTTCCGTTGTTTTCCTTGCCGTCCTTGACATCACCGTCGAATACGCGCCCTTCCACATTGTAGTGGACCTTTCCTGCTACGAGGTCGGTGTATTTGCAGCCTGCGAGAGTCACCTCCGGCTTCCAACTGCCGTCCGCCGTGACATCTTCGGTCCAGACCACTTTCCCGGAATCCAGGAAGGGCCCGTTCAGGCCGTCGCCGGTAAGGGCGAGCACCGTCCCGGCAAAAGACTTGCCCGCGAGGGAGTAGCTTGTCCGGAATATGTTGTTGTCCACCCACTCACCCTGGAGTGCAAGGGCGTCGGAAGCGGCTCCGAAACGGACTGATCCGGCTCCGGACAATGCCGTATTGTCCCAGATTCCCTGGAAGTAGCGGTCCAGCACCTTGTCGTAGAACTCGCCTGCGCCGGTGCGGACACCTTTCTGCCAGAGGCCGGAATAGATATCTCCGCTGACATAGAACATCTTGCCCTGCCCGGAAGGCAGCCCCGCCTCCCAGTTGCCTTCGTATGAGGAACCGCTCGCATATATCATCGTGCCCTGGCCGGACTGCCTGCCGGACTCCCAGGAGCCATCGTAGACGTCCTTGTTGGCATACGTCATTTTCCCGAGCCCGCTGAACAGGCCGCCGTTCCACTCTCCTTCGTAGACGGAACCGTCGGCATAACTCATTACACCCTTTCCGGACTGTTTGCCGGCTTCCCAGCTGCCTTCGTATACATTCTTGTTGGCATACGTCATCTTGCCTTCTCCGCTGAAAAGGTCGTCCTTCCATTCGCCGGAGTACTCGTCCCCGTTAGCAAAAGACATGGCGCCCAGGCCGGTACGTATACCGTTTTCCCAGGCACCGGAGTAAATTTCTCCATTGGCGTACATCATCAGGCCTATCCCGTTCGGAGCCTTGTTCTTCCATTCTCCGTCGTAGACGTCGCCGTTTTTGAATTTAACCTTTCTCGCATCCAGGCTCGCAGGAGCGAATGCAAGCACAAGAGCCAAGACAAAAAAGAGAGTTTTTTTCATATGCCGATCAATTACCGTTTCAGACTTTGATTCCCAAAAATAGTAATTAATTGGCAAATAATGAAAAAACTAACAAGTTATTTCATCTGTTCTGCAAGCAGTTCTTCCAATTGCCCACGGTCCAACTTTCCGTCAAGGCAGATGAATGTAAGCTCGTCCCCCTCGTCGGCGAGCAGTACGAAACTCGTGACGGTCTTTTCATCGCCGCAGGTGTACATGGTCACTTTCTCGCCGTCTTCTTTCGCCTCCATCAGGAGTTCGTAGGTACCTGAATTGATGAATTTGTGCACATCCTTCGCAAGTCTGGCGTTGATGTCCCGATTCTCGCTGCTTATGATGTAAAGGCCGCTGAGCCCCTGGATGACCGGAGTAAGATTGACATTCCCCTCCCCGGCCTGGATGTCCGGAATGCGGCCGATCAGCCTGAACATTGCAGGTGATACATATACGGCGCTGATATTCCCGGCGTCCGAATACTTCTGATAGATGCTTCTGCCGTCCTGGGCGGACGCGCTGACAATGCCGAGCAGCAGAACTGCGATAGCTATTATTCTTTTCATTTCGTGTTGATTTTTCTGATTATTTCTTCCGGCCTGCCGGCAATGGGTTTAGCTTCACGCACAACCTCGAGGCCGCCGGACATTTTACTGGAAATATACTGGAAGGTCTGTTCCACCTGCGCATACGCAAGCAAGGGATCGTCGAAACTGTCTTTCAACTCCGAGGGCCTGCGAATCAGCAGGACTGCTGCAACAGCGGCGGCGACTGCCAATGCGGCCGCGACGCCGCGCACTGCGGCTGGTCCGTTCCTGCGGGCGCCGGATGATCCGGCGGCGAGAGCCGCCTCCGAAAGAATCGCATCGCCGATGCGCCGACTGAATCCTTCCGGCGCCTTGAAGCCGGAGGAAGCCGCTTCGAGTTCTTCGATGCTGAGTTTTTCTATTTCTTCGATACTTTTCATAATTGTTTTCTCAATGTTTGACGTGAGCGCGAAAGCAATACGCGGAGCGAAAGGTAACTCATCCCCGTCCGTTGAGCGATTTCATCGTATGACAGCCCTTCCACGGTACGCATGACGAGGATTTCCCTCTGCCTGTCGGGCAGGGACTTGACCGCCGCAAGCACCTTCTCCAGCCTCTCCCTGTCGTCCATCGCCGCCTCCGGATCGAAACTGCCGCCCAGGCTCTCGGGGACCTCGGATACGGAAAGTTTCCTGGCCTGACGTATCCTGTCCAGACACAGGTTGCGGAGCAGCGTCATCGCGTAGGCCTTCGGGCTCCGTATGCCGTCCAGAGCATCGCGATTCTTCCAGAGTTTTAGATACAATTCCTGAACCGCATCCTCCGCATCGGCTTCATTCTCAAGGATATAGAAGGCCACGCCGTAGAGAGCTTCGGCAAGGGAAAGATACCGGCTATGGAACTCCCTGTCAGTCATTGTCCCTGATGATTTTCTCCACGGCCGCCATCGAAATCTTTCCGAAAATGCAGATCAGGGCGCAGTCCCCAGGCGTGTAAAGCACGAAATCCCTTACATTCTCACCTTTGCTGTCGGTGACTCCGTAGAGTTTCATCACATCTTCGCCGTCCTTCGCTTCGAACAGGAGTTCGGAATCGCCCAGGATGCGGTTCAGCCTGCGGCCGATCTTTTCCTTGACCGCAGCGTCGCAGTCTTCATAATCGAAAACCGTCACCCTGCGTACGCCCTTCATCAGGGCCAGTGCCTGCCGGGCGTCCTCGTCTCCTGCGGAAGACAGACTGGCCACGGCTCTCAATGCAGATGTCGCCAAAGTGCCAAGTTGCACAAGTTCAACGCCTTCCGTACTTCTGAATTCGGAAAGCGCCGTCAGCAGCCGGTTCCTCGGGACACTCTTTCCCGCTGTTCCGCTCAACGGAATCAGCACAATGCTCAATATGATCAATAATCTTTTCATCGACAACAAGACGCAGACGGCGTCCGATTGTTACAAATATAATAATAGTTTTTAATGTACCCGCGGCATAGGTTTTCTGCCGTAAAATGGTTATCTTTGTAAGTTTGAAAACGCAAATTACACATAACCAATACAATATGCAGAACAAATTGCAAGAACTTACCGAGAAACTCTATCAGGAGGGCCTCGTGAAAGGTAAGGCCGAAGGGGAAGAAATCCTCGCGGGAGCCAGGAAAGAAGCTGCCGCAATCATCGAGAAAGCCCAGGCCGAAGCGGCGTCAATTATCGCGAAGGCGGAAAAAGACGCCTCGGACCTGAAGGCAAAGGTCGATTCAGACCTGAAGATGGCTTCCGCTCAATGCCTGCAAGCCACGAAGAAAGATATAGAGAATCTTCTCGTCGGCAAAATAGAAGCCGGAAAGGTGTCCGAGACGCTCAAGGACAGCGCTTTCGTCAAAGAAATCATCAAGGCGGTTGCCGGGAAATTCAACGCCGAAGAAGCTACCGGGCTCGCCCTTGTGCTCCCCGAGGGCATGAAGGCGGAACTCGAGCCCTGGGTGGCCGATGAGCTTTCAAAGACACTCAAAGGCGGCGTGGAGGCAAGTTTCTCCAAGAAGATTGCAGGCGGTTTCACCGTCGGGCCCAAGGACGGAAGCTGGTTCGTGTCTCTCACCGAACAGACCTTCAACGAACTCATCGCAGAGTATCTGCGTCCCGTAACGCGTAAACTCCTCTTCGGTGAATAATTACGAATACATAATCGCCGGACTCCCCCTCCTGCAGCAGGACGGGCGCGAGAATCCGGATACGGAAGCCATCCTTTCGGAGATCCGCGAGCAGCTGGGCAGCAAGGACATACTCCTTCTGGACCTGCTGCTTGATTCGTACGATCCCCTGAAGCTGAACGCCGATCTCTATCGCAAAGCGGCTGCCAGCCGCAACAGATTCATCCGGAACTTCTTCGAGATGGACCTCGGAGTGCGGAACGCCAAGGTCGAATACCTCAACCGCACCCTCGGAAGGCCCGAGGGGACGGACATCCTCATCCTCGATCCTGAAAAGGAAGCCGTGGAATTCGAGCAGAAAGCCGAAGTGGACGCGATTCTCGAAGGCAGCGACATTCTCGCACGCGAGCGCGGTCTGGACGACTTCTACTGGAAGGCCGTCGACACCCTCACGGTAATGGACGTGTTCGACCTCGACGTCATCCTTGCCTTCGTGGTCAAACTGAAGCTGGTGGAGCGCTGGCTGCGCCTCGACGAGGCCACCGGCCGGGAACTCTTCCGTAAATTGGTCAAAGAAATAAAAGAAAACTACAAGATATGAAAACAACTGGAAAGGTTACAGGCATAGTTTCCAACCTTGTGACCGTGCAGGTGGACGGCCCCGTGGCGGAGAATGAACTCTGCTACATCAAACTCGGGGGCACCGATCTTCTTGCCGAGGTAATCAAGGTGAATGGCGACAAAGCCTCTGTACAGGTATTCGAGAGCACCCGCGGACTGCGCGGAGGCGATCAGGTCGAGTTCCTCGGCAGGATGCTCGAGGCCACCCTCGGCCCGGGGCTCCTCAGCAGCGTCTACGACGGTCTGCAGAACGACCTCACCACCATGACCGGCGTATTCCTCAAACGAGGCGAATACACCGATCCTCTCAACCACGAGAGACTTTGGGATTTCACTCCCATCGCGCAGCCGGGCGACGAAGTGATCGCCGCCGACTGGCTGGGCGAAGTGAAGGAAGGATGGCTGCCCCATAAAATCATGGTGCCGTTCTCCTTCAAGGGAACATACACCGTCAAGAGCGTTGCTCCCGCCGGGCAGTACAACGTCGACGCCACCATTGCCACCCTCGTGAACGAAGAAGGCGAAGAAGTGCCCGTCACGATGACCCAGAAATGGCCCGTCAAGGTCGCCGTCAAGGGATACAAGGAAAAACCGCGTCCCCAGAAGATCATGGAGACCGGAGTGCGCGTGATCGACACCTTCAATCCCATCGCGGAAGGCGGCACCGGATTCATTCCCGGGCCTTTCGGCTGCGGCAAGACCGTGCTCCAGCACGCAATCGCAAAGCAGGGCGAGGCCGACGTGATCGTCATGGCAGCCTGCGGCGAGCGTGCCAACGAGGTCGTGGAAATCTTCACCGAATTCCCGGAACTCATCGACCCTCACACCGGACGTCACCTGATGGAGCGTACCACCATCATCTGCAATACCTCCAACATGCCGGTGGCCGCGCGCGAAGCCTCCGTCTACACGGCAATGACCATCTGCGAGTACTATCGCGCGATGGGCCTGAGGGTACTGCTTCTCGCCGACTCCACATCCCGCTGGGCACAGGCTCTGCGCGAGATGAGCAACCGTATGGAGGAGCTCCCCGGCGCCGACGCATTCCCGGTAGACCTTTCCGCCATCATCTCCAACTTCTACGCCCGTGCGGGCATGGTGGTTCTTAACAACGGGCAGACCGGAGCGGTCACCTTCATAGGCACCGTCTCCCCTGCCGGCGGAAACCTCAAGGAGCCCGTCACCGAATCCACCAAGAAGGCGGCTCGCTGCTTCTACGCGCTCGAACAGAACCGCGCCGACCAGAAGCGCTACCCCGCAGTCAACCCCATCGATTCCTATTCCAAGTATCTGGAGTATCCCGAAATCGCTGCCTGGCTCGACGAAAAGATCGAGAAAGGATGGGTTGAGAAAGTCACCCGCGCAAAGACCATGGTGCTCCGCGGAAAGGAAATGGCCGACCAGATCAACATCCTCGGCGACGACGGCGTGCCCATGAGCTATCACGAGACCTTCTGGAAGAGCGAGCTCATCGACTTCGCCTTCCTCCAGCAGGACGGATTCGACCCGGTCGACAGCCTCTGCCCCATCGAGAGGCAACGCTACATGCTCGACCTGATCCTCGAAATCTGCGACCGCAAGTTCACATTCGAAGGCTACGAACAGTGCAGCGCATACTTCAAGCGTCTCATCAACACCCTGCGCCAGATGAACTACAACAAGTGGGGTTCCGAAGATTTCGAAAAATACCGTACCCAACTCAACGAAATCCTTGCAGAAAATGGCAACTAAAGCATTCCAGAAAGTATATACAAAGCTCGACGCTATCACAAAGGCCACGGTTTCGCTGCGTGCCTCCGGCGTGAGCAACGATGAACTCGCCACCGTCGACGGGCGCCTCGCCCAGGTGGTGAAGACAAAGGGAGACCTCGTGACCCTGCAGGTTTTCGCAGGCACAGAGGGAATCCCCACCAATGCAGAAGTTTCATTCCACGGCGAGCCTCCTACCCTCAAGGTCAGCGAGCAGCTTTCCGGACGTTTCTTCAACGCTTACGGCAAGCCCATTGACGGCGGCCCCGAGGTTGAAGGCGAGGAGCGCCAGGTCGGCGGTCCTTCCGTGAACCCCTACAAGCGCCGCCAGCCCTCCGAGCTGATTCCCACCGGCATCGCGGGCATCGACCTCAACAACACCCTCGTTTCCGGGCAGAAGATTCCTTTCTTCGCCGATCCCGACCAGCCCTACAACCAGGTCATGGCGGACGTGGCACTCCGTGCCGATGTCGACAAGATCGTCCTGGGCGGCATGGGCCTCAGCAACGACGACTACCTCTTCTTCCGCCACGCCTTTGAAAGCGCCGGCGCTCTCGACAAGATAGTATCGTTCGTGAACACCACCGAGGAGCCCCCCGTGGAGCGCCTCCTGATCCCGGACATGGCGCTTGCCGCCGCCGAGTACTTCGCAGTCGACAAGAACGAGAAGGTGCTGGTGCTGCTCACCGACATGACGCTTTATGCCGACGCCCTCTCGATCGTGAGCAACCGCATGGACCAGATTCCTTCCAAGGACTCCATGCCGGGTTCGCTCTATTCCGACCTTGCGAAGATCTACGAGAAGGCCGTGCAGCTGCCTGACGGCGGATCCATCACCATCATCGCAGTCACCACCCTGAACGACGGCGACATCACCCATGCAATCCCCGACAACACCGGATACATCACCGAGGGCCAGCTCTTCCTGCGTGCCGATTCCGACACCGGAAAAGTCATCGTGGACCCGTTCCGGTCCCTCAGCCGACTCAAGCAGCTCGTGCAGGGAAAGAAGACCCGCGAAGACCACTCCCAGGTGATGAACGCAGGCGTACGCCTCTATGCAGACGCCCAGAATGCGAAGACCAAGCTGGAGAACGGTTTCGACCTCTCCGACTACGACCTCCGCTGCCTCGACTATGCAAAGGACTACGCGGTCGAACTGCTCAGCATCGACGTAAACATCACCATCGACGAAATGCTCGACACCGCCTGGAGACTCTTCGCAAAGCACTTCAAACCCGAAGAGACAGGCATCAAGCAGGTACTGATAGACAAATATTGGAAATAGATTCCATCATTACGTTCGGAATGACAGTTTATGGCAATTAAATTCCAATACAACAAGACATCGCTGACGAATCTCGGAAAGCAGCTGAAGGTGCGCCAGAAAGCGTTGCCGACTCTCAAGAACAAGGAGTCGGCCCTGCGCGTGAGCGTGCTCGAGGCCAAGCGGGAGTCGGAGAAGCTTGCAAGGGATCTGGAAGATGCCATGCAGCGCTACGACTACCTGGCAGCCCTGTGGAACGAATTCGAGCCCGGGCTCATCCGCATCACCGACATCGACCTCAAGGAGGTCAAGGTGGCCGGAGTGAAGTGCCCGCAGCTCGACGCCGTCCACTACGAGCTTGCGCCGTTCAATGCCTTCGTGAAGCCGGCCTGGTATGCCGACGGTGTGCGCATCCTGCAGGAACTTACCCGCCTCGGGCTCGAGAGCGAGGTGTACGAGCAGAAGCGCCGCATCCTCGACTTCCAGCGCAAGAAGACCACGCAGAAGGTAAATCTGTACGAAAAAGTGCAGATTCCGGGCTATCAGGAAGCTATCCGCAAGATCAAGCGATATATGGAAGATGAGGAGAACCTGAGCAAGGCCTCATCGAAGATAGTAAAGACCCGCCATGCGGCAGAAGAAGAGGAGGAAGCGCTATGATCGAGAAAATGACCAAGTATTCCTTCGTCCTGCTCAGTGCAGACAAGGAGGAATTCCTTTCCGGACTTCAGGATCTCGGGCTGGTGGACATCACGCGCAGCGAGAAGCCCGTGGATGACAATACCGCTGAAATGCTCGCAGATATCGAAGCCCAGCGCAAGCTGATATCCGAAATCGAAGCAGGCAGCGACTCCACCCTCGCAGGGATGAAGGAGAATCTCAAGAATCTGCAGAAAAGTGCGGATGCCGTCCGCGTATGGGGCGACTGGGACCGCAAGGCCCTCGCCGAGACCGGACTCGCCCTGCATTTCTACAGCGTACCGGCAAAGAAATTCGAATCCGGATGGGAACAGGACTATGCCATCCAGACAGTGGAGGACGACGGCAAGACCTGCTGGTTCGTCATAGTCGGAGACAATGCCGGTTTCCCTCTCAAGGAACTCCCCGAGCCCTCGCAGGAACTCGGAGCCCTGGAAGAGGAGATCAAGAAGCAGGAAGAAGACATCGCCGCCTATGCAGCATCGCTTGAAGCGCGCAAGTCGGAGATTCCTTCCCTGCAGAAAGATCTGGCCGAAAAACAGGCCGGCCTCTCCCGCGCTCTTGCATCCGCTGCCGGAGAAAGCGCTGCGGAGAATCTGCTGAGCGTTTTCGAAGGATTCGCCCCCGCCGGCTGCGACGCCGCCCTGGAAAAGGACTTCGACGCCATGAACCTGGTATGGTTCAAGGATGCAGCGGTGCTTGAAGACAATCCGCCTATCGAGTTCAGGAACAACAAGTTCGTAAAGATGTTCGAGGTGCTCACCGACATGTACGGCCGCCCGGCCTACAATGGATTCGACCCCACCCCCTACATCGCCGTATTCTTCATGCTCTTCTTTGCATTCTGCATGGGAGATGCGGGCTACGGGCTCATCCTGATCGCCCTCGGGTTCGGACTCAAGAAGGCGCTGGGAGACCTTTCGCCCCTGGTCGTGACGCTCGGCGTCGCCACCACCGTGATAGGTTTCCTGTTCCATACCTTCTTCAGCATGGATATCGCACAGTGGCAGATGTTCCAGCCCATAAAGGGTATTTTCCTGCCCTCGAAGATTGCCGGATACGACGGCACCATGGTCCTTTCGCTGATCGTGGGTATTGTTCACCTGTGCATTGCGATGGTCGTCAAGACCTACACCGCCACCAAGCAGAACGGCTTCACGAATTCCCTCGGGACCTGGGGCTGGACCCTGCTGATCGTGGGCGGCGTAATCGTCGGAACCTTCGCCCTGCTGGGCGTAATCGACAAGGGCATCACCAAGACCATAATAATAGTTCTCGGCGTGCTCTCGGCTATCGGGATCTTCCTCCTGCATGACATTCATCGCAATCCGCTGGCCAACATCGGCTCCGGGCTCTGGGAAACTTACAACACGGTTACCGGCCTTCTCGGAGACGTTCTGAGCTACCTCCGCCTCTATGCCCTCGGCCTTGCCGGCAGCATGCTCGGCAAAGCGTTCAACGACATAGGCAGCATGGTGCTCGGCGATGGCGGCAGCATAGGGATGTGGATTCCCTTTATCCTGATCGTACTCGTAGGACATACCCTCAACTTAGCGATGGCCGCCCTGGGCGCCTTCGTACACCCCCTGCGACTCAACTTCCTCGAATTCTTCAAGAACTCCGGATACGAAGCAGCGGGGCGCAATTACAATCCTTTAAAATAATAATAAACAAATAACTATCAACAAATTATGGAACTCATTTTAGGTTATCTCGGACTTGGACTCGTACTTGCACTCGCCGGTATCGGATCCGCAATCGGAACAACAATCGCAGGCAACGCAGCAGAAGGCGGACTCAAGAAGCGCCCGGAGAAATCCGGAAACTACATGGTGCTTTCAGCACTGCCCGCAACCCAGGGTATCTACGGCTTCGTCGCATTCTTCATGATGCGCGCCATGGAGAATCCCGCTACCGTATTCGGCGTAGGTCTCTCCGTAGGTCTCGTCTGCATGATTTCCGCCATCCGTCAGGGACAGGTTTGCGCAAACGGTATCGTAGGCATCAGCCAGGGACACGACAATGTTTTCGTGCAGACTCTGATTTATGCCGCACTTCCTGAATTCTACGCAATTCTCGGCCTCGTAGGCGCCCTTATGGCATAAACACCATGAAACGCAGGGACTTTCTGAGATCTGCAGGCCTCCTTGCCGCAGGAACAGCCTTGAGCGGACAGACTACGTCCGCCAAGGCTTTCATGGGGCTCTCCGAGAGTACCGGGGACGACCTCAACAGCATCAACCTTCCCATCAGGCCGCTGAGAGCTGATGTCGACAAACCCGTCAGCGTCATCATCATCGGCGCCGGCAGCCGCGGTAAGACTTATTCGAAATATGCAGATTTGTTCCCCGAGGCCATGAAGATCGTGGGTGTCTCCGACATTCTCGATCACCGGCTCAAATTCCTTTCCGACAAGCACGGTGTTGCTCAGGAAATGCGCTTCGGCCACTTCCGCGAGGTATTCGCCTCGGGCCGGAAGCTGGCGGACGCAGTGGTGATCGCCACTCCGGACGACCGTCACTTCGAGCCTTGCATGAAGGCTCTGGAACTCGGATATGACGTTCTGCTCGAAAAGCCTTGCGCACAGACAGAAAAGGAATGCCGTGCAATCCTCGCCCAGGCAAAGAAGTTTGGCAGGATAGTGGCAGTATGCCACGTGCTGCGCTATGCTCCTTACTTCATCGCCATGCGCGAGGTCCTGCGCAGCGGTGCAATAGGAGACATCGTGAGCATCCAGCACATGGAGCCCATCCAGTATGCCCACATGGCACACTCCTACGTACGCGGCAACTGGCGCAGTTCCAAGGAGACCACTCCCATCATCCTCGCAAAGTCCTGCCACGACCTTGACATGCTGCGCTTGCTCATCGACAAGCCCTGCAAGAGCATTGTCGCCGACGGCGGCCTGCACCTTTTCAAGGAGGAGAACGCTCCGGAAGGCGCTCCGCTCAAATGTACGGACGGATGCCCTCACGAAACCACATGTCCTTATTCCGCAATCGACATCTACACAAGGAAAAAGGCTCACCTGTACGTGTTCGACCTGCATGGCAAGAACGACACTGAGTCGATAATGGCCAAGCTCAAGGACCCTGCATACGACAACTACGCCCGCTGCGTCTATCATTGCGACAACGACCAGCCGGACCATTATGTTTCGGACATGGTGTTCGAGGACGGCGTCACCGCAGCATTTTCCATGGAGGCATTCTCTCCCTGGGGAGGCCGCAGGACCCGTATCATGGGCACCACAGGTTATCTGGAAGGTGACGGAAGCAAGTTCACAGTGACCGACTTCCGTACCCGCAAGCAGCAGGTCTGGGACAAGAAGATTTCCGACATTCCCGAATACAAGGGTGCCGGACACGGCGGAGGCGACCTTGCGCTGGTTCGAGACTTTGTGGAAGCCGTGGCGCATCAGGATCCCTCCAGGCTTTCCAGCACCATCGACGTGTCGATAGAAAGCCATGTGATGGGCTTCGCCGCCGAACGCAGCCGAAAGACCGGAAAGAAGGAAAAGGTGAAAGTCTAAGTTTACCTGCGGTAGATATATAGTATCTGCCCGACACGCAATTTGTCACTGCGCAGATGGTTCCATTTTTTGAGCTGGGACACTGTGCAGTGATTCTTTTGTGCAATCCTGCCGAGATAGTCTCCGCTCTTGACCTTGTAGGCGATGCGGGTCTCTCCCCCGCTCTCTTCGATGTTCTTTAGCACCTGGGCGTTCAGAAGCTCTCCCGCCCTGTGAAGATACAGGGAATCCTGGTCCGCGGCAAGGAAAGGTCCGGTCCAGGAGTATGGCAGATTCAGGATGCAGGTTCCGCTGTTTCCGGGGATGATGTCGTGGGTGTACTGCGGATTGAGGAGTTTCACTGTCTCCATCGGCACGCCGACCACCTCGTTTATCTGCTTGAAATGAAGATTGCGGCGGATCTCGAAAGTATCCACCTTGGCAGGCATTCCCACATCGGAGGGCTGCAGGCCGTATTCCCTGGCATAATGGAAGGCGTACATGGCGCCTATGAAGGCGGGCACATAACCGCGGGTTTCACGGGGAAGATAGGGGTATATGCTCCAGAAATCCATCTTGCCTCCGGCACGCTTGATCGCCTTGTTCACGTTGCCGGCCCCGCAGTTGTAGGAACTGATCGCGAGATTCCAGTCGCCGAACACATTGTAGGCATCGCGAAGATAGCGAGCTGCGGCATCCGCCGACTTTTCCACATCCAGACGCTCGTCCATGAACGAGTTGATTTTCAGTCCGTAGAGTTTTCCCGTGCGGTACATGAACTGCCATATTCCCATGGCTCCGGCACGCGATTCCGCCACCGGATTCAGGTTGGATTCTATTATGGCCATATACTTGAGTTCCAGCGGCAGGCCGTACTTTGCAAGAATCTCTTCGAAGATGGGGAAATAATAAAGGCTCCTGCCCATCATGTTCGACATGTGCCGGGGCATCTTCTCGGAGTAGAGGATCATGTAATTCTTCACCGTCTCGTTGAACGGGATGGTGATGTACGCGTTCATGGCGCTCAGGCGCCGCATCAGTTCCTCGTCCGGGACATTGGTGCTGAAATGCACGGCATCCATGTCGTAGTCCTCCGCTTTTTGGAAATCCGGACTGAGACGCTGACGGTACCACACATCCATCAGACTGTCGGACAGTTCTGCGGAAAAGTCGGGTGCTCCTGCGGCTTCCTCAGCTTCCTCGACTCCCTCGGCTTCGACGGCCTGCAGCGTGGCAAGCAAACTGTCCAGACGAGCCTGCATTGCAGCCAACTCCTTCTTGAGCGCTTCATTCTCGGAAATCAGGGCTTTTTTGCTCTGGGAAAAGACGGAAGTGCATGAGAGCGAAACCAGGAAAATGACAAGAATCTTTTTCATCCCTGTCAGAATCTTAGGCCCAGGCGCAAGCCCAGAGCGGTGCTGCCGGGTGCGAAAGCGTAGGCATTGTCCGGTGATAGCACGGTGGGATTGACAGACATAGTGATGCCGTCATCGATATTGAAATCGTGCATGTATGCAAAGACATTCGCATCTATGACCTGCAGCAGATAGAATCCGGCGATGGCCAGCACGGAATAGTCCCGGTAGCGACGGTAGACGTTGCGGTAATAGAGGGCAGTCTCCGCCGAAATCGGACCGGAGTAGCTGGCGGAATCATCCCCCGTGGCTTCGCGGTAGATGCGTTGGAAACGCTTGTAGTTGGTTTTGTTCAGGGTATAAAAGTGCACGGAACCAAGCAGGCCGCCCCAGTAGATCGGGAGTTTCCAGGTCTCTCCATTATAAATCTGCCCCAGGCCCGGAACAAGCAGGGAATAAATAGTAGCCTTGCCAGCACTCGGATACTCGGCATCGTAGCAGATTATCTCGTCCAGCGCCATCCCCCAGTAAGTCAGGCCGGCGGCGGCAAAGCAAAGGGTAGAAGCCTTTTTGTTATCCTGATTCTTGAAGTAGAAACCTCCGGCAATTCCTCCTATGAGCCCCGTGTAGACTATAGGCAGTTTCCAGTAGTCTTTATTGTAAATCTGCCCGGTACCCGGCATTATTGCCGAACCGAAAACGACATTGCCCGGTTTGAGGGTATTTTTGTGGGCGATTCCCCCGAAAAACTCCTTGAAAGAGAACATCACGTCGGTGCTGTCCTTGGGAGAATCGGGGTCGTCGTTATAGTTCTGGCTGAAAGCTTCCTCCTTGAACTGGGCATGCGAATTGGGGCCGAAGGCGGCCGCCGTCAGCAGAAGAACCAATATGCAGAGGTATCGTTTCATCAGATATCCGCCTTTTCCAAAGCCGCCAGGAAACGGTGCACTTCTTCGTCGGATGCAAATTTGACGGTCATTGTGCCTTTCCCCGAGGCTGAGCGGTGCAAGGATATTTCATTGGAGAAGTACTTGCCGATATGGGACAGCATTCTCGTATATTCAATAGGCAATTCGGCCTGGGCCGGCGCGCTTTTCTGCCTGGACGGCGACTTAAGATACTTCTTCACGAGCTCCTCGAGTTCGCGGACGCTGAGTCCTTCCTTGATGACTAGGTCGCAGAATTTCTCCTGCGATGCCGCATCCGGCAGACTGAGCAGCACCTTCGCGTGGCCTACGCTGAGCAGGCCGACCTTGAGATCGTGCTGGATCTTTACGGGCAGCTTGAGCAGACGCAGGGTATTGGCGACGCTGGCGCGCTTCTTCCCCACCCTGTCCGCCATCTCTTCCTGGGTAAGGCTGCACTCGTCGATGAGGCGCTGGAAACTCAGGGCGGTTTCTATGGGATCGAGGTTCTCACGCTGTATGTTCTCCACGAGGGCCATCTCCAGCATGCCCTGGTCGTCGGCCTCGCGCACGTAGGCGGGAATCATCGACATGCCGGCCATCCTGCATGCCTTGAACCGGCGCTCGCCGCTGATTATCTGATAGCGGCCGTCCGCGAGCTTGCGGACGGTGATGGGCTGGATGAGCCCCAGGGTACGGATGGAAGCGGCCAGTTCCTCCAGAGCCTCCTGGTCGAAGGCCATGCGGGGCTGGAACGGATTGGCCTCCACTCTCTCCACAGGGATGCGGAGGACGTCGGACGAATCCTGCCTGGGACGCGCCCCAGCGATTTCCTTGTTCACATAGCCTACCGGCTTGCGGAACTGGTCTACATTGATATCTTCGCCGAGCAGGGCGCCAAGTCCCTTGCCGAGGCCGCGAGGTTCTCTATTGCTCATTTCGTTTCTCTCCATTTCTTTCGAGCACTTCGGCCGCCAGGCTCATATAGTTGTTGGCGCCGTTGCTCATGATGTCGTAAAGAATGATGGGCTTGCCGTGGCTGGGAGCCTCGCTGAGGCGTATGTTGCGCTGGATTATGGTACGGAACACCATATCCTTGAAGTGCTCGCGGAGTTCGGCAACCACTTGGGCGTGCACCTTGGTGCGGCCGTCGAACATAGTGACCAGAAAGCCCTCTATGGTCAAGTTGGGATTGACCCCGCCCTGCACAAGGCGTATTGTCTGGAGCAGTTTCCCAAGTCCTTCAAGGGCGAAGAATTCGGGCTGCACCGGAATCATTACCGAATCGGCGGCTGTAAGGCAGTTGACAGTGGTGAGGCCGAGCGAAGGAGAACAGTCAATCACTATATAATCGTAATTGTTCCTGATGGGCTCGAGCGCCTTCTTGATCACGGATTCCCGTTCAGGGAATTCGAGCATCTCGATTTCCGCACCCACGAGGTTGATATGGGAAGGAACCAGATGCAGGCCGGACATTTCCGTCTGGATGAGAGCGTCTTCGATGCCGATTTCGCCTATCATAACCTCGTACAGCGTACGCTTCTGCCCGTCGTCCGGCGAGAAATTCAGCCCAGAAGTGGAATTGGCCTGGGGATCGGCGTCGATGATGAGCACCTTCTTCTCGAGTACGGCTAGGGAGGCCGAAAGGTTGATGGCCGTCGTGGTCTTGCCCACGCCGCCCTTCTGATTTGCTATGGCTATTATCTTTCCCATACGTAGAATACTGTCAATCTACAAATTTACAAAAAATTTGTCATAAAAATACCGCAGCAGCCAGGATATGAAACGGGCAAAGACCATACCAACCACGGCTCCGGTCACTATATCTCCGACAAAATGCTTTCCGACATACACCCTGCTTATGCTCACCGCTATGACCCAGATTGCAAACAATGCCGCGAGCAGCCTGTAACGCCGCCCCTTCACGCCCCAATGCCTGCGGACGAAGTACATCACGGACGTCGCGACGCCGGCGGTAGTGGCCGCATGTGCGGAGAAAAATCCGAATTTGCTTCCCTTGCCTTCAAGCACCTTGAGCCCGTTGTCTATCATGAACGTATCCCAGCACGGACGGTATCTGTGCACGGCATACTTGACCAGATTTGCAAACTGGTCGATCGCCACGACGCTCAACACCACGGCCACGA
>Ga0256405_10005857_pt1 | contig 20517 bp, 17 predicted proteins | sample RumenRJG_02DNA_FD_189096 | JGI IMG/M metagenome (GOLD analysis project Ga0256405, IMG submission 189096) | Bovine rumen microbial communities from Lethbridge, Alberta, Canada - RJG_02 | ecosystem: Host-associated > Mammals > Digestive system > Stomach > Rumen | place: Canada: Alberta... | reverse complement strand
TGTTTGAAGGATACCGACTGTTAGCGGTTGACGGTTCGGATATTCATACGCCTGTGATCTCTGATGATCCGGATTCTTATTTCAAACAGGGAGATAGCAAAGCTTACAGCCTTTACCACCTAAACGCTCTCTATGATCTATGCTCGCATACATATTTGGATGCTGTTGTCCAAAAACGCAGAAACGCTAATGAACATCGCGCTTTATGTGATATGGTCGATCGGTACGTTTCATCTATCCCTTCGATCTTTATTGCTGACAGAGGCTATGAATCTTACAACAACTTAGCGCACATTCAGCAGATCGGTCAGTTCTTCCTTTTCAGAATCAAGGATAGTTATTCAAACGGAATACTGCGTGGTTTCGATTTACCTGATGAAGATATTTTTGATCTCCCTATCTCTCTTTCATTAACCAACAAACAGTCTAAGTTAACTAAATCCCTTTGTAAAGATCGTAACCGATTTCGCTATAATCCTTCAAATTCAACCTTTGATTTCCTCCCCTCTAAATCTAAACACTCTGACCCTCCGTCTTTCTTTCAACTCCACTTTCGTTTAGTTAGACTAGAAGTAATTCCCGGTAAGTTCGAGATTTTGATTACCAATCTTCCAACTGATTCTTTTCCTCCGGTTAAACTCAAATATCTTTATTCTCTTCGATGGGGCATTGAAACTTCTTTTCGTTCCCTCAAGTATACCATCGGGTTACTCTTTTTCCATTCAAAAAAGCCGGAGCATATCCTCCAAGAAATCTTTGCGAAACTCACCATCTACAACTTTACTGAATTGATTGCCGCCAGCATTTCAATTCGTAACGCGACGAGAAAACTAATTTACAGAATCAATTTCTCTGCCGCTGTTAATGTGTGTCGCAAGTTCTTCCTTGGATTCTGCACTCCGGACTTTGTTGAAGCTGTGATTCAAAAGAACTTTCTTCCCATTCGCTCTTTAAAAGGCAGACCCAGATTACTTCATTCCAAACCTGCCGTCAGCTTCCTTTACAGAGTAGCATAATTACGCTCCTCTTTCAATATCTTTTTTCAGACTGGACTTCCTCCGGTCTTCTTGTTGTACCTTCATTACAAAAATACAGCCGAGATTCTCATCTCGACTGTATTCCTATACTTTATTTTTCCTTATCTTAATGATATTGCTCCGTTTGGAGGGCTTTGTCATGATCTGTTTCAGATGAAGAGGGAGGATCACTTTCCGATTTCGTCGGTTTTGTAGATGAACTTCACTTCGCCGTCCATACCTTCGGTCAGACCGGAGTAGGACTTGTAGTTTTGTGATACCTTGATGATGGCTTTGATGCGCTCGCCGAGGTCGCCGACGTTATCTTTGAGCAGCGAGGTGATCTTGCTGATGCCCTCGTCGCTGAATTGCTTTAAGCCGTCGCTGAGCTGCATGGAGCCTTCACGCAGCCGGGATACGCCGTCTACCAGGGCGGGAACGCCGTCTTTTAAGGTGAGGACGCCGTTCTTCAATTCTTCGGCGCCTCCGCTGAGCTGAGAGGTGCCTTCTTTCAGGGAAGACGCGCCGTCCTTCAACTCTTTGCTGCCGTCCTTAAGCTGAGAAGTGCCGCTGTGAAGCTGAGCGGCGCCGGCTGACGCGGAGCCTACGCCGTCGGTGTAGGTTTTTAATCCGCTGTTGAAGGTGTTGTAGCTGTCCAGCTGGGCTTTCAGAGATTCAATATTTTCTCTGCCGGATTTCGCTTTGGCAAGCGCCTCGGCGATACCCTGCTGTACTTCCTCGCTTTGCATGTTCTGCTCGATCAGTTCGGCGATTTTTGCTTCGGTATTCTGCTTGATCGCCGCCTGTGCGGTTTCACCCTGCAGATTTTGTTCTACCAGGGCATTGACTGTCGCCTTTACTTCATCGGAGTTCATCTGCGTTTCGATCGCTCCGTTAACGACTGACTGCGTTGCTTCGTCAACCAGTCCGGCGGCAACGGCGGCGTTGTAGTCCTCAACGCTGTAGCCCATTGTGGACAGAACCTTTGCTGTGACCTGCGCCTTGACGCCCGCTTCTACTTCGGGGATGATGGTCTGTCTGACCGCGTCGGTAACGGCAGAGATGATCGTGTCACGGTTCGCTTCCACGGCGGCGGTAACCTTTTCCTTGGCGACAGCGGTTGCCTGAGCGGTGACGTTTTTGTCGCTGAGCTGTTCGAGAAGACTGTTCAGCACCGCTGCGTAATTATCCGGCGTCAGCTCGGGAACGTCAAGACCCGCGTCCTGCAAAGCTTTTCTCGCGGTCGCGAGGATGGAGGTGAAGGTCATATCGCTGCCGTTTGTCAGAGCGGAATTATTGGAGGTGAGCTCAGAGAGTCCGGCGCTGAGATTCAAAGCACCGAGATCAATGGTGACGGTACCGTTGCTGAGGGTGTTTGCGCCGTCGCTGAGCTGTTTTGCGCCGTTGTCGACCTGCTCCGCGCCTTCGCTGAGCTGGGACGCGCCGTCATAGAGAGCTTCTACACCGGAGGTCAGTTCGCCGGATTTTGATAACAAGGTGTCAAGCCCTGTGTATAACTGTGAGGAGCCGTCAACCAGCGCGCTCATCGCGCTCTCCAGTGTTCCTAAAGAATCGTTAAGCTTGTCAAGGCTGTCGAGATCGTCGGGATCGAGATCCTTTGTTAAGCCGTTGGTTGCGATGGTAACGGTCGTACCGAGCGCAAAATCCTTTGCGTCGGCTGTAACCTCAAAGTAGTCGGGAATGTTGATATCTTCACGGCTGAGTCCGAGATCGTGCTGTAATCCGGGGAAGGCGATACCCGCGACGATCTTGCGGTCGCCGTCGGAAACGACCTTGCCGTTGGTGACGGTGACGTCGCTGAACTTTTCGCCGTCAAGAATCATACCGGACATCATCAGGAACGGTACATAGATGCGTTCTTCCTTGCCGTTGATTTTGACGGTTTCATACGCGTTGTTGGTATAGTCAAAGCGGATGGTAACTTTGCCGGATTTTCCTTCGATCTCTTCGGGAGTCGTGACCTTGCCGTTGAGGGAATAGGTGACGCTCAGATCGACAGGCAGGGGTTCTGTTCCGGTACCCTGTAAGTAAAGATCGGAACCGTCTGCCTGCCATACGCGCATGTTGTCGCTGTCGAGGGTAAAGGAGGCGTCGGTTTTGACGTTTTCGATATCCGCGAGGGCAGCGACGTCCTTGACGGTTGTTGCTTTTTTGTTGTTGCGGATCCAGTCGCTGACAATGATCTTGTCGACCGAACCGTCAGCTTTTGCCATGACATAGACGGTCTCGTCTTTAAAGAGATCGGCTTCATCGGGGGTCGCGGTATCCTTTTTGCCGATGCTCACGCCGTCAAGCGACAGGGCGAATACGCCGACCAGGGACGCGGACAGCACGATGCTCAGACAAAGCGCCATGCTCATCAGTTTGATAAGTCTTTTCATAGTATCTCTCCGTTCTTATTTGATAGGGACGATTTGTCCGTTATGGATTCGTTTTATGTTTGACGCACTTCTTCATGCCCCACGTTGTGTAACATATCAGCTTGTCGCATAGGAGCAGCAGCGCAGGCAGGATGAAAATGACCAGCAGCATGCTGATGACCGCTCCGCGGGCTAAAAGCATGCACATCGAGCTGATGATGTCGATGTCGGAGTAGACCGCAACGCCGAAGGTTGCCGCAAAGAGTCCCATGCCGCTGACGAGGATCGAGGGGATCGAGGCGGTCAGGGTGGTGCGCATGGATTCTTTTTTATCGTTACCGCGGAGTCGTTCCGACTTGTATCGCGTCGTCATTAAAATCGCGTAGTCGACTGTCGCGCCGAGCTGGATGGTGCTGATGCAAATCGGTGCGATGAAGGGCAGTGACTGGCCGAAGTAGTGGGGGAGTCCGAGATTGATGAAGATCGCAAGCTCGATGACCGAGATCAGGATGAACGGCAGGGTTATGCTGCGTTCCACCAGCGCGATGATGACAAAGATCGCGATGATGGATACGAGGTTGACAACCTCGAAGTCACGGCCTGTGGTGTCGATCATATCTTTCATGCACGGCGCCTCGCCGATCAGCATACCGTTTTTATCGTAGCGGTGTAAAATCTCGTTGAGGGAGTTGATCTGTTCACCAACCGCGTCGCTGGCGCTGTGGTACTTGCTGTTGATAAGCAAAAGCTCGTATTTGTCGTTTTCCAGAACGCCTTTGATGTGCTCCGGCAGGATATCCTCGGGGATGGTAGAGCCTAAAAGGCTTTCGATACCTAGGACGTATTTGACGCCGTCGACCTGCTCCATCTCGGAGATCATCTCTTTGACCTTCTTGTTGTCAATGGACGAATCCATCAGAACCATGTGGGTGGAGCTGATGTCGAAGTCCTCGCTGAGCTTGGTGTTCGCGATAACGAAATCAAGATCCTTTGGCAGACACTCTGCCATATCATAGTAGACCTCGTTGTTTGTCTGTGTATAGCCATAGAGGAACGGCGGTATCAACGCGATGAAGATCACGAGAAAGACAGGGAAGATTTTGACGACGCCGCTTGAGAGCTTTCGCATGTTCGGAATCAGTGAGCGGTGGCTCATCTTGGTGAGCGGCTTGTCGAGAATCAAGATCAGCGAAGGCAGTATCGTGAGACATCCGAGGACGCCGAACAGCACGCCCTTTGCCATGACGATACCGAGATCTCTGCCCAGCGTAAAGGTCATGAAGCACAGCGCGATAAACCCCGCGACCGTCGTGACGGAAGAGCCGATGACCGAGAGGAAGGTTTGGTGGATCGCAACAGCCATCGCTTCTTTGTTATCGCCGCAAAGCTCTTTTTGTTCGTTATAGCTGTGCCACAGGAAGATGCTGTAGTCCATCGTGACAGCCAGCTGCAAAACCGCCGACAGCGCCTTTGTGATGTAAGAGATTTCGCCGAGGAAGTAGTTGGAGCCCAGGTTCATCAGGATCATCATTCCGATGGAGGCGAGGAACACCAGCGGTACCAGCCAGTTGTCCAGCAGAAGGATCATCGCTATCAGCGCGAGGATGACCGCGATGCCGACGTAGATCGGTTCTTCTTTTTCGCACAGGTCTTTCAGATCGGTAACCAGCGCCGACAGTCCGCAGACAAAGCACTTTTCGCCCGTGATAGAGCGTATCTCACGGATCGCGTCCATCGTTTCGTCGGACGAGGTGGAGGTGTTGAAGAACACCGCCATGATGGTGCTGTGATCGGTGTTGAAGGCGTTGTAGACCTTGTCGGGCAAAAATTCCTTGGGGATCGAGATGTCCGCGATATTGTTGTACCACAGGACGCTTGCGACCTGATCGACCTGTTCGACCTTCGCTTTCAGATCGGCTACATCCTTGTCGGGCATATCCTCCAAGATGATGAAGGAAAACGCGCCTTTGTCAAATTCGTCCAGCAGGATTTTTTGACCCTTTACGGTATCCATGCTGTCGGGCAGGTAGGTCAGCATATCATAGTTGACGCGTGTGTTCAGCATGCCCAGCAGCGACGGCACCATCAGTATCAGAGCGAGGATGACGATAGGCACCCTCAGCCTGACGATCACTCTTGAAAGTTTCATCGTATCACCTTTGCTTATGATTTGTCTGTTTTCACCAATCCATTGTACTCCGATTTGTGAAAATCAGCCATTCGCAAAGGTATTTTTGTGCCCAAAATTTAAACAAACGTCGACTTTTGCACAAAAATACAAATCTCCCTTCACGAGGAAGGGAGAAGGGTAAAATCATCGGTTTGTCATCAGTATTCGATATTCATGCTGCTGAGCTTTCGGCGTATCGCGAGCAGCCGTTTGAAGGTGACGGAATAATCATCCTTCATGCCGTTGTCGCACCAGTCGGCGATACAGCCGAAGGCGAAGCATTTGTAGTAGTCGACAATAATTTCGCGATCCTCGTCTGTCAGCAGATCGCGCGGTACGGCAACCTCAAAGTAGGTCGCGATGACGTTGCGGCAGACATTCATCAGGCATTTTTCGTAGATATACCGATGGGTTGAGTTGTAGATGTGGAGCGCGGCGCGGCGATTTTGCAGAACAAACTGAGCGCCGACGTTGAGACATTCTTCGAGCGATTCTATAGTCGGGTAGCTCTGGATCAGCTCCTCGGCGTTGTCGGTGAGGAGTTCTTCGAGCAGAGAAGGAATATCGGTATAGTGATAGTAGAAGGTGTTGCGCGAGATACCGCAGTCGTCTGTGATATCCTTGACCGTGATGCGGTCGATCGGCTTTTTATTGAGCAGCTTGATAAAAGACTGTTTGATCGCTTTTTGCGTGAGCTTTGACATGGGATCACCTGAAAAAAGTTAGCGAAAGCTAACATTGATTGCTCACATTATATATCATTTGTCAGATAATTGCAAGTGATTTATGCTGTTTTGTCTTTTAAATCTTATCAAATAGCCTTGCTTTTTACAATTGAATCGTGTAAAATGTCATTGAGAAATCTCTCAATCTAAAGTATGGAGGCAGATCATGGATAACAAAAAGAAAAATCCCGCAACTCCCTGGAAAATTGTGTCATGTGTGCTGGCGATCGCTTTGATCGCCGTATCCTGCACCTGGATCGTCACCGCTCAAAACGCTCAGAAGCCCGCACCCGCAGCGGATACCGCTGCTACTACCGCGGTCTCAGAAAAAGCAGAAGCTGACGCGCTGTCGCTCTGGACAGAAAGCGCGCCGCTCAAAAAAGAGCTTACGGAGTATATCAAGACGATCACCGATGAGGGCTCAAAGGACTTTATCCCTGTTGAAAGTCGTATCGCGGTGTTTGACATGGACGGCACCCTGTGCTGTGAGACCGATCCCGGCTACTTTGACCACAAGCTTCTGTACCATCGTGTAACAGAGGATCCCGACTACAAAGACAAGGCGAGCGATGAAGAAAAGGAAACCGCCGAAATCATCAAAGGTTATTTTGATTCCGGCAGCTATCCGAGCGGTCTGGACGTCAAGCACGGTACCGCAGTCGCGACAGCGTTTAAGGGTATGACCATCGACGAGTTTGATAAGTACGTCAAGGATTATCGTAATCAGCCCGCAGAAGGTTATAATAATATGACCAACGGTGAGGCGTTCTACAAGCCTATGCTGCAGGTTATCGACTACTTACAGGCGAACGACTTTACTGTCTACATCGTCAGCGGCACGGATCGTCTGATTACCCGCGGACTCGTAGACGGCGTGATCGACATCCCCCTGCGCCAGATGATCGGCTCCGACGAATCGCTGGTTGCGACAAATCAGGGTGATGAGGACGGCTTGAAGTACACCTTCTCCAAGGACGACAAGGTCATCACCGGCGGCGATTTTCTCATCAAGAATTTGAAGATGAACAAGGTAAGCGCTATCGAGCGCGAGATCGGTCAGCAGCCTGTTCTTTGCTTCGGCAACAGCTCCGGCGACTTTGCAATGGCGAACCTCACCATCAGCAACAATCCCTATAAGAGCGCCGCTTATATGCTGTGCTGCGACGATACCGAGCGTGAGAACGGCAACGTTGAGAAGGCTGACAAGATGTACGCGAATTGCGAAGAAAACGGTTACACTGCTGTTTCTATGAAAAACGACTGGACAACCATTTACGGCGAGAATGTCACCAAAAAGTGATTGTCTGACAATATACATATCCCATCGGCGGCAGAGCTCGGCTTCTGCCGCCTTTTTGATTTGACAGAATCTGCAACAAACTGTATTGATTTTTTTGAGACGAGATATGATTCCGGTTGTATTGTTGATCTGGCACTTGCCAAATAATTTACAAGTCCTTGCTCAGCGGCGTACTGCGTGCACACGAGAGATGAATTGACGAAATCGCGCGCTTGGCAGGCTTTTCTTGTTTTGCCTTCCGGAATATACTATGTCGAATTTCCTTGCTTTTTGACTGTCGGTGTGGTAACATAGTAATGTTAATGCTATAAAGGAGAGTTTTGGCTTTTGGCGGAAATCGGAGGCTTTTTGATGGATATCCGTTCTGCCGGAACCATATAGATTGATGGGAGATCTCGGACTGGGACAATATAAAACGATCAAGGACTTTGTGCAGTCAAAGCTGCGTGCCTTTGATGAAAACGGTCATACGATGGAAACCCTATTTGCCCTGATGTTTCAGGAGAAAGGGAATATCATGTATGAGCGCAGTTCAGGCTACCGTATCGAAAGCTTTTCTTACGGTGAGGTCGAGGACAGGATCTTTAAAAGGTCGTCGGCGTTGTTCAAGCTGCTGTCCGATATCGAACCCGGTTCTGTGATCGGGCTTTCGATGGACAATTCGCTCGACTGGATCGAGTGCTTCTGGGCAATCATCCTGTGCGGCTGTCGTCCGCTGCTCATCAACCTGCGTCTGTCTCAGGAGATGGTCGAGGGTGCGATAGCGGATTGTGAAGCAAAAGCGGTTATCTCCGATCACCGCACCTACTCTGTCAGAACATGGATGGCTGACACGATCGGCTACGACGACTCGCGCTTTGTGCCCTCAGCTTTCGGAACGGAGGTTCTCGTGATGTCCTCCGGTACCTCGCGTCATGTCAAGCTTTGTGCGTATTCTGCGGAGGAGCTGTATCATCAGATCAAGGGCAGCTACGGGATTGTCGCGGAATGTGACCTGATTAAGCGGCATTACAAGGACAGATTGAAGCTTTTGACCTTTTTGCCCTTTTATCATGTGTTTGGCTTGTTGGCTGTTTATATCTGGTTTTCTTTCTTCTCACGCACCTTTGTGGAGCTGAGGGATATGGCGCCCGAAACTATCACCGGTACGGTGCGCCGTCACGCGGTGACTCATATTTTCGCTGTGCCGCTGTTCTGGGAAAAGGTCTATGAACAGGCAAAAAAGACGATTCATCTGCGCGGGGAAGAAACCGAGCGAAAGTTTAACAAAGCGATGAAGCTGCGTGCGTCACTCGGCGATTCGGCAGCCGGCAAACTGTTCTCCAAGCTCGCGTTCAAAGAGGTCAGGGAGAATCTGTTCGGTGAAAGCATCCGTTTTTTGATTACCGGCGGTTCTTCTGTATCGACTGACGCGATGCGGTTTTTCAACAGCATCGGCTATCACCTTGCGGACGGCTACGGCATGTCTGAGATCGGTATCACCTCGGTGGAGCTGAGCAAAAAACGTTCTGTTCTGAACGCCTGCTTCATCGGTAAGCCGATGGACGGCGTCAAGTACCGTATCAACGCCGAGGGTGAGCTGGAGGTCAGCGGTAAGGCGCTGGCGAAATACATTATCGAGGACTCGGAGCGTAAGATTATCAACAACGGATTTTTCCAAACGCACGATCTTGCTGTCTGTGAAAACGGAGATTACAAAATCCTCGGACGCAGGGATGATCTCATCATCGGCAGCTCAGGCGAGAACCTCAATCCGAATCTGATCGAACCGGAAATGCTCTTGCAAAACGTCAACGAGGTCTGTTTGATCGGCGCTCATGAAGGTGCTCAGATCGTACCGACTCTGGTCATATCCGTCAACGCGTTTATTTCCGCAGAGAAGCTCGGTCAGCTGGATAAAGAAATGAAGGCAAAAATTGAACAAATGCATTTGTCTACCGAGATACGCAGGCTCCTCTATGTCAGCGACAGGCTGATTGTCGGCGATGAGTTCAAGCTCAACCGTATCCGCCTGAGGGAACAGCTCGAAAGCGGAGCTTTCACCTTGGTAAAACCGCTTGACGCGGATGATAGACTCGACGACCCGCTGGCAGATCGCTTGAAAGAGTTTTTTGCCGAGGCGCTGCATATGAAGTCGGAAGATATCCCGGAGCAGGCGGATTTCTTTCTCGATCTCGGCGGTACGTCGATGGACTACTTCGGTATGATCGGCGGCATCGAAAACGAGTTCTCGGTGAAGATTCCTGCAGGGCAGAGTGAATCTCTGTCCTCTGTTGCGAAGTTTCATGAGTTTTTATCCGATAAGCTGTAGGGTTACAGAAAATGTTTTATTTTTTATTCAATTGGTTTGTGAAAATCACCGGTTGGCCGGCGCAGTTCATCTGCTTTCGCAAAAAGATTTATTATGAGGACAGATCGGTGCAGTCGCGTCATATCCGCGGCAAAGCGATCCTGATCTCAAACCATCTGTCGGTGTTCGACTATCCCGTCGCGATGTTCACCTTTTTTTCGCGTACACTGCGTTTCCAAATGTCGGAGCTTGTGATGAATAAGCCTGTTCTCGGGCAGTTTTTGCGCATGCTGGGCGGGATCTATGTGAACCGCAATACCCACGACTACGGCTTTATGGCAAAGTCAGAGAAGATTTTGTCACAGGGCGGCGTTGTCGGCATTTGTCCCGAAGGAAGGCTGCCGAAGAAAGGGGAGACCCCGCCGCTCGAGTTCAAAACCGGCGCGGCGTACCTTGCCCTGTCGACCGATACGCCGATTGTGCCGATGGTCACGGACGGATCGTATTTCAGTTTTAAGAAACGCGCACATGTTGTTATCGGCAAGCCGATCAATCCATTAGATGTTGTCGATCCGAATTTGAACGATAAAGAAAATATCGTGCTTTTGACCCGTGTCATGCGGGAAAAAATCATTGACTTAGGAAATATGCTGCATGAAAGAACAAAAGAAGAGGGCTAAACTGTTTTCGACAAAATACCTGTTTGTCGATTTCATCCGTGTGACCGGCGCGCTGCCGACGCTCATCTGGTATCGCCCGAAGTTTATTTATGAGAATAAAGCCGCCAAAAAGCGTATTCGCGGCGGCGCTCTGTTGGTCGCAAATCACAACTGCTTCTATGATCCGATCTACCTGATGCTGGCTGTATGGTACCGCAGACACCGCTTCGTCTGCAACAAGCAGTTTTTTGAAACGAAAGGCGGATGGTTTTTGAAGCGTGTGATGTGTATCCCGATCGACCCGGAGAATACGGGATTTGCCACCATGCGCGAGATCAACGACCATCTGTCAAACGGCGAGGTTGTTTCGATCTTTCCCGAAGGTCACATCAACGACGGTTCGGGAGAAATGCGCAGCTTCAAAAGCGGTATGGCGCTGATGGCGATGCGCGCAAAGGTGCCGATCGTGCCTGTCTATATCAGGGAACACAAGCCGCGATCCGGACGTCTGCGCGTTGTGATCGGCGAGGCTGTCGATATCGAGAAGCTCTGCGGCGGCAGACCGACAATGGCGGATATCGAAGAGGTTACAAACCTGATTTTCAAAAAAGAATCCAAACTCAAGGAGCTGGCTTTCAGGCACTGAGTTTTATTTAAAATAGTCATTGCGAGGGGCGCAAAGGAAAAGGAAAAGGTAGAGATTGCCACGTCGGAACCTTGTTCCTCCTCGCAATGACAATCTGAAATGCGCTCCGTGGCAATCTCAACCGATTAAAAGGGTCAAATACCCCGCTGCTTGCAGCGCAAGAGCCCGTAGGGAAGGATTTATCCTTTTAGGCTAATACCCCGCCCGAGCATAGCAAGGGTAAAGTGTCCGGCGGACACTTTAGTGCTTGCACCGGGGAAGTTTATTTTGATTGATACTTGGAGGATACGATGCAATTGACTACTAAAGAACCGTTTAGAAAATATGCCGATCCCGAGCAGTTTGACCGCATTGTCGACAGGGAGAGCGTTTCCGAGATGTGGAAAAACTCTGTCGCCCTCTATCCCGACGCGGTCGCGATCGAGGATGACGGCAAAAAATATACATACAGCGAGATCGAAGCGGATATCAGCCGCTTTCGTTCGCTGATTCAGCGCGGCGGCAACAAGATGCGTGTCGGTGTTTACTGTCCTAATTCATACGATTTTGTACGAGCGTTTCTTGCGGTCGCCACCCTCGGCTGTACCGCTGTGATTCTGCCGCCTCAGCTCGACAAGATGACGGTGTTCGGCTGTGTAATGAAGTTCGGTATCGACATGTTGATCTGTCACCCGTCGCTTTCAGCGAATACCGAAATCCTCTCTGCAAAGCGACCCGATGTGCCTGTGATCCTTTCTGACGCGCAAGGGACTGACTGTGTCGATATGGTTATGCCCGACGGCGACGATCCTTGCGTTATCATGTTCACCGGCGGTACAACCGGCAAGAGCAAGGGCGCGCTGCTCTCCAACGCGGCGGTGATGCAGGGAACCGTCAACGGCTGTTACGGTTTATGGGACGTCTTTTCTCAGCGTTATCTGCTGGTACTGCCGCTGTCGCATGTGTTCGGACTGATCCGCAACCTGATGACCGCGCTTTACACCGGCTCGACGCTTTTTATCTGCCGCAACAATAAAGATATGTTCCGCGACATCGCGGCGTTCCGACCGACCGTTTTGGTGCTGGTACCGGCGCTTGCTGAAATGGCGCTGAATCTGTCAAAAAAGTTCAATAAAAACATGCTCGGCGATTCGCTGAAATATATCATCTGCGGCGCCGCGGCTGTCCCGCCGTACCTGATCCGCGAGTATAAGCGGGCTTTCGATATCACCATCTGTCCCGGATACGGTTTAACAGAAAGCGCCAATCTTGTATCCGGTAACCCCGAGTATCTGGATAAGCCCGAGTCTGTCGGTCTGCTTTACCCGAATCAGCAGGTCAAGATTGTCGACGGTGAACTGCTCTTAAAGGGCAGAAACATGATGACCGGTTACGTCGGCGAGGAAGAAGAAGGCGTTTACGACGCGGACGGATGGTTCCGCACCGGCGATCTTGTCCGATTTGACGACGACGGTTTTCTGTACATTGTCGGACGTGTCAAGGAGATTATTGTTTTGCCGACCGGTGAGAACATCTCTCCTGCCGGGCTGGAGGTCAAATTCCTAGCCTGCGATCTGATACAGGATGCTCAGGTCTACGAGGATATCACCGAAAGCGGCAGTCACATCCTCGCGCTCGAGGTTGTTCCGCGTGCTCCCGAGATCGAAAAGCTCGGTGATGTTGACGCTGTGAAGACGATTACCGAAAAGATGGAGGAGATCAACGCGCAGTTACCGTCCGAGCAAAAGGTTTCGCGTATTATCGTGCGTGATTCCGACTTTGAGCGCACGCCCAGTATGAAGATAAAGAGGTATCAAAAATGCTTACCGGAGCAGAGATTTTTGAAAAGCTGAAAGAGATTTTGATCTTTGCGGATAACAACAACCGCGATAAAATAGACGCCTGTACCGAAAACACCAAGCTGGTCACAGAGCTGGGCTTCAACTCGGTTTCGGTACTGTATATGGTCATCGCGATCGAAGAAAGCTTCGGCGTGGTGTTCGACAACGCGACCATCGGCGACTTTGAGACCATCGGCGACGTCATCACCTATATCGAGGCGAATCAGAAATGAAGTGGGCGTTTCAGGAGTGCCGCCGCGGCGATATCATCCGTGTCAGGCTCGGCTCCGTTTACCACTACGGTATCTTTGTCAGCGACGACGAGGTGATCGCCTTCGGACTGCCCCCGACAGCTGAGAATCTGAAACATCAGGAAGCCATCCGGGTGCTGTCTACCGATATCGACGTCTTTTCCTGCGGTAAGCTTGTTGAAACGGCACAGCTGAGCTTTACGGAAAAGCGACGCCGCTTTTCTGCGGATAAAACCGTGGAGCTTGCCAGAGGGCGAATCGGTGAGGGCGGCTACAGTCTGATCCACAACAACTGTGAGCATTTTGTCAACGAAGTGGTGTTTGGCGAGTCGTATTCAGAGCAGGAGCAGGCGGCGCGTGATAAGTGGCGCAAATTTCTTCAACAGAAAAATAATAGCAGGAGGTAAGCGGTGATATTCTTCGTGATTTTCATGTCGCTCCTTTTGTTTTTGATTTTTTTTGTGATCGCTCCGGCGTTTGTATTCTATTTTTCCATTTTTGGCAGACGCAAGGTACTGCCTTTGGACGATCAGCGTCTCTATAAACCCGGGATCGAGCTTTACAGAGAGCGTATGCTGTCCGATCTGCGCTATCTGAAAGACGTCGGATTTGAACGCGTCGGTGTGAGCGCGAGGGACGGAGTCGAGCTTTGCGCCGATTATTATGACCGCGGAGCGGACAGAACCGCCTTGATGGTACATGGCTATAACTCCGATCCGTATGTCAATCTGGTCTCGCCCGCAAGATGGCTCTATGACAACGGCTTCAATCTTTTGGTGATTTATCACCGCGCCCATTCTTACAGCGGAGGCAACCGCTGCGGCATGGGACTGTTGGAGCAGGATGACGTTTCTGTCTGGATAGATTTTTTGGAAGATAAGGACAACTCACAGAAGATTTTGCTCTACGGTACGTCGATGGGCGGTTCTGCGCTCGCGTTTCTGTCCGACAGGCTGACGGATGAGCACGTTAAAGGCTTGATGATCGACAGCGGCTATATCTCGACAGAACGCCAGCTTTTTCACGACGTCAGACGTATGCGCCTGCCGCCGTTAAAGCTTTTGATTCCGCTGATCGGTTGGATTGGCAAGAGGGATATCTGTGTTGATATCCGCGAGAAAACGACCGATCATTTGAAAAAAGCCAAAAAGCCGATCCTGTTTTTTCACACGACAAGCGATCCGACGGTTGACCTTTCGGAGGGACAGGAGAACTATAACGCCTGCTGTGCCCGCAAGCAGATGGTTGTGATCGACGGTGAAGGGCATATGATGGCTTTTCACAACGATGAGCCGCGTGTGACCGAGGCGATGAAGGGTTTTATCAATCAATTTTTTATATAACAACACGAAAAGCGAAAGGAGTTAAACATGAGCAAATTTGTTTTAATGGCGGACGCAGGCTGTGACCTCTCCGCTGAACTGCAGAAGAAGTATGACATCCGCGTGATTAACGGACATATCGTTTTACCCGGCAAGGGTGATATCCCGTCCTTTATGGAGTGGGGCGAGATCTCGGCGGAAGCCTTCTACACCGATCTTAAGAAGAATCCGAATAACTATTCGACCTCTCCTGCCAACGTCGCGGAGTATGAGGCGGTTTTTGAAGAATACGCCAAAGAGGATACGCCTGTGATCTGCGTCACGATCTCTTCCACGATGTCGGGTTCCATGGGCTTTGCCGAGACCGCAAAGAAAAATATTCTTCAAAAATATCCCGACGCGAAGATTGCTCTGGTTGACTCTATGCGTTTCGGCCCCGGCTTCGGTCTGATGGTCGTGCACGCGTCTATCCTCCGCGGCGAGGGCAAAAGCTACGAAGAAGTTGTCGGCTATCTTGAGCAGAACAAGAACCGTTTCCACCAGGCGGGCTGGCTGGACGACCTGAGCTTTGTCGCGAAGAAGGGCAGACTTACCCATCCCAAGGCGTTCTTCGGCACGCTGGCGGGTATCAAGCCGATCGGCGAGTTTGACTCCGGCGGTATGACGACCGTTCTCGGCAAGGCAAAGGGCGCCAAGGCGGCGTACGCCGTGCTGCTCCGGTATATTGAAGCGACAGTTGAAAATCCCTCGGATCAGGTGTTCTTCATCGCCCAGAGCAACCGCCTCGCGCAGGCTCAGCAGTATAAGCAGATGATCGAGGAGAGGTTCCATCCGAAGGGCGTTTTCATCAACGACGTCTATCCGTTCTGCGGCATCAACGTCGGTCCCGGACTGATGGCGGCTTACTACATGGGCAAACCGATCTCTGCCGATCTTTCCGTGGAGCGCGCGCTGATCGAGAAGTTTATAGCAGAGGCAAAGTAACAAAGTTAGGTTTGATAGAAAATGTCTACAAGAAGAATCAACGGGATTCAACTTGAAAAAATGATAGAAAACGGCCTTGCCCTTTTGCAGCAGCATGAGGAAGAGGTCAACCGCCTGAACGTGTTTCCCGTACCCGACGGCGACACCGGCACCAACATGGCGCTGACGCTCGGCAACGGCGTGCGATACGCAACCTCGACAGAGGATTGCGGCGCGTATCTCAAAAAGCTGTCCGAGGGAATGCTTTTAGGCGCAAGAGGTAACTCCGGCGTGATCCTGTCCCAGTTTTTCAAGGGCTTTGCGGTAGAGCTGACGCGCTCGCCGCTGATCGGCCCCGGCGAACTGCGCAACGGACTGATACGCGGTTACCGTACGGCGTATGACGCGGTCGTACACCCGGTGGAGGGCACGATTCTTTCTGTGACGCGCGAAGGGATCGAGCATATCCGTACCCAGATCACGCGCAACTCTTCGATCGAGACTATCCTTTCGATGTATGTTGCCGAAATGCGCAAGACCCTGTCCTATACGCCCGAGATGCTCAGCGTGCTGAAGGAAGCGGGTGTTGTTGACAGCGGTGCGTACGGTTTTATCCTCATCGCTGAGGGAATGCTCAAGTGCCTGTACGGCGAGGTGATTGTACCGAAAGCACCGGAGCCCCTTGAGCAAAAACAGCTGGTCGATCTCTCGCTGTTCAACGAAAACTCCGAGTTTTCGGACGGCTACTGTACCGAGTTTATTTTGCAAAGATTACACAATCCTCGTTATGAACAGCGGTTTTCCAGAGAGGAATTTATCGCGCAGCTGCGGTTTTTCGGTAATTCCATCGCGGTCGTGGTGGACGGTATGCGCGTCAAGGTGCATATCCATACGCTCTATCCTGCAAAGGTGATTTCGTTCGCACAGCGCTACGGCGAGTTTTTGACCTTCAAGTTAGAGAATATGCAGGTTCAGCACAACGAGCATGACCGTGTTATGGAGCAAAAGAAGGAGCACAAGCCTTTGGCGATCATAGCAGTGGTCAGCGGCGAAGGGGTCAAAACCCTGTTTGAAAACTTCGGCTGTGATATCGTGATCGACGGCGGCGCAACGATGAACACCTCTTCGGCAGAGTTTGTCGAAGCGTTTGAGCAGCTTGACGCGGATCATATCGTTGTCCTGCCGAATAACCCGAATATTATTTTGGCGGCCAATCAGGCGGTCGCGCTTTCCAAACGTCGCGATATTACCGTTATCCCCTCAAAAAGCGTTGCGCAGGGATACTTCGCGATGGCGATGGATACCGCTGACAGCGAGGTGGATTTCCGCGTTTCTCAGATGATGAGCGGTATCGAGGATATCGCTACCATCAGCCAGACGGTGGCGTCGCGCGATTATACCTTTCATGAAATCTCCTGCAAAAAGGGCGACGAGATCGCTTTGCTGGACGGTGAGATCGTCAGCGTCGGCTCGGATTTTGTCAAAACCGTCACGGATACTTTGTCGGTCATCCCCGATATCGACGACAAAGAGACCTGTGTGATCTTTCGCGGAAGGGATGTTTCTGTCGATTTTGAGGATGCGCTGTATGAGGCGATCTCATCAAAATATCCGCTGATGGACGTCGAGTTTATCGACGGCGGTCAGGAAATCTACCACTGGATCGTCGGTTTAGCCTAAGGAGTTATTATGCCAATTTGGACTTGGATTTTGATTGCTGTATTCGTGTTCGGCGTCTTGCCGTGGCCGATTCTTGCCTATTATCTGTACTCCGTGCTCTTGGTGAGAACCTCCAAGAAGAAGTGGGGCAGAGAGTGCAGTATCCCCGATGACGAAGAATATAAGCGGATGTTTGACATCGGTATCGAGTGGGATCGTCGGTATGCTTCTTGTAAACAGCCGGTAGAGATCACGAGCGACGGCTTTCGGCTTGTCGGCGAGTTTTTTGACTTCGGTTCCGATACCTCTGTCATCATTATCGCAGGCAGGATGGAGTCGCTTTTGTACTCTTACTATTTTGCCGAACCTTATCGCAGGCTCGGGTATAACGTGCTGGTGATCGACAACCGTTCCCACGGGCTGTCCGAGGGCAGATATCTTTCTCTGGGATTTAAAGAGTATCGCGATATCCTCAGATGGGGAGAGCTGCTCCATGACAAATTTCATCAGAAAAGTATCGTGATCCACGGTATCTGTATCGGTTCATCTACCGGGCTGTTCGCGCTGTGTGATTCGAGCTGTCCCGACTATTTCAAGGCGATCGTAGCGGAGGGAATGTACACGAGCTTTCACGATTCGTTTGTCAACCATCTTGTCGACGGTCATCATCCCAAAGAACCCGCGACCTTTCTTGTCATGCTGTATATCCGCATTTTCGGCGGGGCTGACGTGGTGAACGACGGGCCTTTGAACCGTATCGACCGCTTGAAAAAGCCGATTTTGTTCTTGCACAGCCGAGAGGATGTTTTTTCTTTGCCGAGCGAGGTTCAGCAGGTATACGACCGCTGTCAAAGCGAAAAGAAGTTGGTTTGGTTTGAGAAAGGCGCCCATTCACGCGTTCGAATCAACGCGACAGAGAGATATGACGAAACTGTAATTGACTTTTGCAAGAGTTTGGATATATAATATAATTGCATACATACCCATAAGCGGTATGAAATATGTATATAATAGGAGGTATTACATATGATTTGTAAACAATGCGGTAGTGAACTCGCTCCCGAAGCAAAGTTTTGCGGCACCTGCGGTACACCTGTTACTGTAGAAGCGGCTCAGCCCGTGCAGGAAGAAGCCGCCCAGCCTGTTGAAAACAATGCAGCACAGCCCGTCGAGCCTGAACAGCCGCAGTATGCTCAGCCGGTTGAGCCCGTACAGCCCGAGCAGCCCCAGTACGCTCAGCCTGTATATGCACAGCCCGCTCAGCCTGAACAGCCGCAGTATCAGCAGCCCCAGTACCAGCAGTACCAGCAGCCGCAGTACCAGCAGCCCCAGTACAATAATCCCCAGTATCCGCAGCAGTACCAGCAGTATCAGCAGCCCCAGTACAATCAGGGTATGCCGATGGAGGACCCGGTAGAGCGCAGTCTTTCAAAGTCCGTTCTTGTTTTTGGCATCCTCGGTATCGCTTTCGCCTGCACCTTCTACCTTTCCTTCTTAGGTATCATCTTCGGCGCGATCGCGCTGAGCAAGGCGAAGCAGTATGTCAACAGCGGTTATGTTCTGACCGGTCGCGCAAAGGTCGGCAAGATCTTAGGTATGGTCGGTTTGATCCTCGGTATCGTTCTGACGGTCATCCTGTTGATCGTGATTGTTGTCGCAATCATCGCCGCGGCTTCCTACAGCAGTTATTACAGCAGCAATTATTACTATTATTAATGACAATTGATTGGTTCGGGGACAGGTACGCTTGTCCCCGATATCTTTTTGGAATGATTTTGGCAGTTAGGGGTATCATAAAGTGAGAAGAAAGAAAACAGTAAAGCGGGTGCTTTTGTCACTTTTGATCTTTGTGATATCTTTTTCGCTGATCTCCATGCTTGTGTCGGCGATGTTTTACGGTGTGTTTTTTCCGCGGCGTGATACGGCGGAGGATTATACCCTTCGCTACAGCGGGATTGATTCTTCTTCCTACCCGCGCGAGCGCGTGCGGTTTTTGTCAGGCGGCCGTACGCTGACAGGCTATTGCTATCCCTGCGATGATCCCGCCGGCTTGATTGTGATCTCGGGAGGCTTCGGTGAGGTGTGCGATACGCACCTGGGGGAGACAATGGCTTTTGTTGACAACGGCTTTTCGGTATTTTGTTTTGACTGTACCGGCGTCGGAGAGAGTGAAGGAAACGGTACGGTCGGACTGGCACAGCCTTCGCTGGATCTCAGGGCGGCTTTGATGTATATTGCCGACGATCCCGCGCTGAACAGGCTTCCCGTATTCCTCTACGGTCACTCTGCGGGCGGATACGCCGCGGCGACCTGTGCCGATCAGCCTTGTGTCAAGGCCGCCGTCGTCCTCTCGGGATTTGAGTCGCCGACCTTGTTGATGCGCGAATCCGCGCGCAATTACGTCGGAGTTTTCGCGGATATCGAGTATCCGTTTCTTTCTTTACAAACCGATATTGTTTTCGGCGGTCAGGGTAGCAAAAGCGCCTCGGATTGTTTGAAAAAAGCGGAAATCCCCGCTCTGATTTATGAGGGCAGCGACGACAGGACGATTCCGCCTTGTGCGCGACTGAGCCGTTATCTGAGCGACAGCAGTGACATTACCGTGACAATTTGTGACAAACCGCCGAAAAACGGTCACAGCGGTATCTGGTTGACAGAAGATGCTCTCGCGTGTCGGACGAATGACAGCGGCAATCCCGATCCTGTTGCCGCCAACGAGGTAGATCGGGAGTTTTTGCGAGTAATTATGGATTTTTACCGTAAGTCGCTGGAAGAAAATAATTGACTTTTGTCGGACAGCATGCAATAATGTTACGCGGGTGATAAAGATGAAACTGAGAAATGAATTTATCCTGCACAGCGTTGATAACGAAACAGTGTTGGTGCCGACCGCGGACGCAAAGTTTCGCGGCGTAGTACAGGGAAATAAAACCGTCGGAACGATCCTGAACTGTCTTTTGACAGAGACTTCCGAACAACAAATTCTTGATTCTTTAAAAGAAAAATATGACGGCGACGAAAACGAAATGCGAGAGGATATCCGCGATCTGATCGCTAAACTGCGTGAGATCGGCGCTTTGGACGAATTGTAACACGAAAAAACCACCGAAAGCAAATGGCGCTTTCGGTGGTTAATTGTTTTTAAGAAGCTGTACTTATACTAAGTATCATTAAAACACTTTGTAAAGCAGTATCAAAGCGATTCTCTGTTCAGGCGGAAGGCAACGGAGCGCTTGAGATATTTGAGGTAGTACTCGTCGTGGCACATGCTCTTTTCGGGATTGTCGCTGAGCTTCGCGACAGGCTTGTCGTTGA
>Ga0256405_10005855_pt1 | contig 20525 bp, 22 predicted proteins | sample RumenRJG_02DNA_FD_189096 | JGI IMG/M metagenome (GOLD analysis project Ga0256405, IMG submission 189096) | Bovine rumen microbial communities from Lethbridge, Alberta, Canada - RJG_02 | ecosystem: Host-associated > Mammals > Digestive system > Stomach > Rumen | place: Canada: Alberta... | reverse complement strand
GCAATGTCTTTCGGATACCTCTGCTTGAGGCGCATTAAATGAGGTCCTGCAGCCTTAAATGTTCCATTCGGTCCAACTCGCGTCTCAGCAAAGACTTCAACACGGATAAAATCCGCATTGCATGCATACGCAACAGCCCATTCTGAATCGACGTCATTGAACTGAACATTGATTCCCATCGGCAAAGATGTTTCCTGGCGCAAACGCGTTGCAATTTCCGTAAAGGAAGTCACCGAGATCAGTTCATTGGCACTGTCGTAGGGAATATCCCCAAAGTTTTCGACGATGAATGCGTTTGCTCCGCCAGCTTCAAGAGCCTTCAGGTCTTTCAGGGCAGCCTGATAAACATCCTCAAGATTGCCACCATAACCTGGTGCGCCAGGTAGCGGCTTCAAATGAACCATGCCGATGACCGGCTTGGTATCTCCAAATACTTTTTTGAACAGTGTCATTTTCAGTAGCAGACTTCGAGAACGTTGTCTTCAAATGTTACAGCGCGAATTTCCTTACCGCCATTAGTGGCAGGTTCATAGAAAACTTTATATCCTGCAGCATGAATCTTATCGATTACTACATCCAGAGCCTCCTTGCTGTCAAGCTTGATGCAAATATGGGCAAATCCGGTTCTGTTAGGATCTTTCGGCGTATCAACGATCTCCGGCTTTGTCATGATCTCAAGCTTTGGTCCCTCTCCGACTTTGAGAATATATTCTTTGAAGCCGTTGTCTTCGTGATACTCCGTTACTGTTTCAGCACCAAAATAATCTTCGAAAAATTTCTTGCAGCCTTCAAGGTCCTTCACAAACATGCCTACATTACTGATCCTCATATCTATTCTCCTATTTTTTCTTCAAGGTCACACACACCATCGGAACCCGTCTTTACAAGTTCCTTGATGTCGATCTCTTTGACTGACGGGTATTTCCCATCTTCTGCCTGGGCGTTTCTCTTTCCCAAAAGTTCCAGTAGCAATGACATATTTGCCCCACAAAGCACCTTTACATCGTCGCTCATCAGTGAAGCGCACATGTTGCATGGTGTTCCAAAAAGCAAATCACACAGAACGATGACACCATCTCCATCATTTAATTTCAGAACCTTTTTCTCCAGTTTTTCTGCATATTCATCCGGAGAATCTTCAGGCATCAGGCACAGTGCCTCTAGTGCAGGAATGTCCTCTCCAAAAAACAGATGGCTTGAATCAAGCATTCCTTCTGCAAATCTGCCATGGCTTGCGAGCAAAATTCCAATCATTTTCCCTACTAAGTATTGATGCAGAATCCTAGGCGGACTCTGCATCAATCATCCTTTCTATCTAGTAAAATCAGCCGATCAGACCTAACAATGCAAGCAGGAAGCTGATGCCCATCGTCACAAGCATCACCCACCCCATCTTCTTGCCATCTTTGATTGCTTTATAGATCAGCATCGTTGCTACCAGCGGCATAATGTTCGGGCAGATAGCATCAAACACTCCAGTTTGCAGATCAAAGATTGTTACACCTTCCTGAACAACTGAAACCGTCCAGTTCAGCGTTACATAATTAACGATTAGAGCACCGGATACTGCGCAGCCAAGAATGTTCGCAACTTCAATTGCCTTCTTGAACAGACCAGATTCCATCAGACGCAGAACAGCTTCGCCACCCTGTTCATAGCCAGTACGGCACATCCACCAGCCTGCACCCCACCAAATGACCATAAAGATTACTGTGTAAGCAATAGGAGCCCAGACCTGTCCCTGCTGAGCGAGGTTAATGAAGATAACTGCAAGGACCGGAATCAAAACGACCTGTGAAAGCGTATCACCAATACCTGCACACGGTCCCATCAGACCGGACTTCAAAGAAGTAAATGCGTCGTCATCAATCTCTTTACCAAGCTTTCTCTGCTCTTCCATCGATGCGCAGACACCCATAATCATGCCGCCAAAGTTATGATCGGTATTGAAGAACACGGACTGTCTCTGCATAGCCTTAGTCAGTTCTTCTTTATCATCGCCATACAATCTTTCAAGAACTGGAACCATAGCGTTGCAGAAGCCTAAGCCTTGCATAATTTCGTAGTTGTAGCAGGATTCGCAATACATCTCCCAGCGCAGCCACATCTTACGAAGCATCTTCTTATCAATCAGCTTGTAGGAAGTCTCCTGCGCATCCTTGGTATTTGAGAACGCTGCGAAATCTTCTTTATCAAAGCCAACAACCAGAATAGCAACGCAAGCGAAGATCAGTGCAATTGCAATCGTATTCAGGCCGAGGAAGCTTGCTGCGAAGAAGCCAAGGAACAGGAAGATCTTTGCCTTCCCCTTGAAGATCGTTGTCAGCATTACGCCAATACCTACAGCAGGAAGCACTCCGCCCATAACACTCAGAGCCTGCAGAACCGCACTGCCATTCATCGCATCTGCCGCCGCAACGACGCCCTTGGATCCAAAGTAAACAATGACAAAGGCAAGAATGAAACGAATGATTGCCTTCACACCCTGAGGCAGCCATACGTTGGCAAACATCATTCGCTTGGACTTACCTTCATTGATCCACTTCTGAGCAAGCTGTACTACGAAGCACTGTGCAGTCATCGTCAGAATCCAGACAACGGAACCAATGACGCCCAGCGGTACCGCCAGAGCCAATGCAGCGTTTGTATCAAGGCCGCCAGCCAAAGCGAATGCCGTACCCATGATGCCAGCCATCGAAGAATCTTCTGGCAGTGTGCCTCCGGCGGAAATGACGCCGAGATACATAATGTTTATCGTTGCGCCAATGATGCAGCCCTTTACAGGGTCGCCCATGATAATACCAACGAACAAGCCTGAAACCAGTGGACGATCGATTGTCGCCCAAGTGCCCATACTGCCGAAAGGCCAAGGGCTCTCGGCGAGGACGTAGTACAGGGCAACCAGTACTGCTTGTAATACTGTCATTTTCTTTTATCCCCTTTTTTAACCTTAAAGAAGGCTATCTATACTCTTTTTTGAATCAGTCGGTACCATTTGATAATAGATTTCAGTCCCAGACGCAATGATGTCCCTGAACTGCTGAACCTCCTCATCGCTTGCGGAAATATTTCTATTGAACCGTTTTCTTCCGGCTGCCATTCCCATATTTCCTAAAATGATCTCGTTGAATTTAACGCCGTTGCGGATCATTGCAAGCATCGGACCAGGAACCTTAGTCATGACAATGATGTTCTGATCGGGCTCACTATCTTCAAGAAGCCATTTCGAAGCATCCTCTTCATTCTTAATGTCAACAGTAACGCCAAGCTGCCCAGCCACAATGTTCAGCAGACGTTTCTGCATAGCATCGTTTACAAGCTTGTTATCGACAATCAGAATGTAATTCGGATTCGACTTGATTTTGAGCCAGGAAGTTGCGATCTGACCATGAATAAGACGTTCATCAATGCGTGCTAAGACTATATTTCTCATGAATACCTCCATCGTTATGAATTCCGGTTTTGCAAGACAATGAACATAATATGATAATAAAACATGCTTTCATCATTTTGAAAAGGCCGCATTAAAATAGCTATATGCTATTCTATTGATTAGGAAACCGGGTGATTCATCGATACTGTAGAACCAAGAGCTTTTGTTTCTATACGATTATTTTAGTTTTGACGTTTTAATGTTCAATTAGGCACTTTCATGTAACCGGTTTCTTGGAAGTTACCAATTGTGTAATTGCTGTCAATCAGGATCTGGAGGATGTAAGAATGGAAGAAAAAGCGACGACATTAAGCAAAGATAACTTTGATGATTTGTTCTTTGCATGCACAGCTATTTTTGCCAGGAAATGGCAGCTCTCAATCATCGTTTGCTTATCCAGCAGTCCCAAGTGTTTTGGTGAAATACTCAGCTATCATCAGGGCCTCAGTAAAAAAGTCCTTTCAACGAACCTTCATAAGCTTGAATCAAAGGGCGTGATTGCCCGGAAAGTATTTGAAGATGGCAATATCAACCGTGTCAGCTATTCTTTAACAGACGCGGGAAACGAATTGATCCCAATTTTGGAACAGTTGTTGGTCTGGGGCAATAAATATGCTCCATATTCCAAGGACGACAAATCAAAATACGATAAAGAAAAGTTTGCGGAAGACAAGACAGAAAACAGATAACGCTATGCACTATTCAGTGCTGCTTTAGTCCTCGCTAAGATCCTCTTTCATCTTCTCAAGAACGATCTTCATCGATGGCACTTCAAGCAGTGCTTTTTTTATGCATTCTTCGCCTGGTGTCTTCAAATCAGGAACAATCACATACGGTATTTTAGCTCTGTTTGCCGCAATAGCTCCGTTCTCAGAGTCTTCAAAAACAACTGCCCGATCCGGAAGGACAGCAAATCTGCGTAGCGCTTCGAGAAATATATCTGGCTCCGGTTTGGAATGCTTCACGTCATTATATGTAACAACATCAGAGACATAGGAATCTACTCCTGCCGAATGCAGAAGTTGCTCTGCCATATCCCGATAATTTGAAGTAGCAATGCAGATGGGAATCTTCTTTTTCTGAAGAAATGAAAATGTCTCCAGAATTCCTTCTTTTGTCTTTACGCCATTGTGAATAAGACCTTGAACACACGCTTCATAAGCATCATCCAGAACTTCTTCTCCATGTTCCGGAATATTGCCGAAATAAAAACCAGACAGGTCAAACGTTCGTGATCCAATTGCTTCAATCAATTTGTTCTTATTGAATTGAAAATGATGAGCAACACAGGCATCGATCTGTGCCTGATAATAGACTCGCTCCGTATCGAGCGTAAGACCATCCATATCAAACACTGCTAACTGCATCCGTTCAAACATTTTTCTTTGTCATCCTTTCATTTATCACAAAGGGCTCCAGAAGCCGCATCTGGCTGTCAACAAACTCATCCAAAGAAAGGCTGGTTGTAGGTACTTCCCTTCCCTGTTTTTCTTGTCAAAGATGACTGAGCATGATGATCTCAATATAGTTTTTCTTCCAGTCCTCGCTCATTGCGGATGATAATACGCCACGCTGCTGAAGCCCGCCAAGCATCTGGAACAGCACGTCCTTGAAATGGTTCACAGCTCTTCGGTTATTCTGAAAGAACTCTGGATCCAGTCTCTGCAGATCGGACATGAAAAAAACTGTTCCTTCTGTACGCCTCCACCATCCTATAGATATAGTGGCGAAGGTCGTCGAGCGTCTCTGCCTTCTCTTCTTCAGGTTCTGTTCGGTTCTCCTTTAACAGTGCCGTAAGAATATCAATCTTTTTGGGAAAATAGTAGGTCAGATTCCCGGGGCTGATGTTCAGCTCATTACAGATCGTGCGCATGGTCACGTTCTCGTATCCGTGTGCGTTAAAAAGGGTAAGAGACTAATTCAATATTTCCTGGCGCCTGTCGGACATAAAAGTATGATAGCACTGCCGGAATTTTCATGATGTTGGCAGTTGGTACATTTGTACTATTATCTTTACGATGCAGAAAACCGCAAAGGAGATTGAACGATAATGAAAAAGACATTGCTTACGATGGCTGCGCTGATGACATTTGCCGGATGCGGATCCACTTCTTCCCCTTCCGCGTCTACTGCCGCCTCATCCACTGCCGCAGCTTCTGCATCTGCTGAGGCGACTGACACCGTATCTTCCGCTTTCGTTACACGCACAGCACGGACCGGCGACGATTAAACGACAGCGATTACGGAACTCGAAGGCCTTTCCAACGATATGGCAACCAAGGCGGATTCCGAAGCCGAAGGATACACTGCAGCAGAAACCACAACCATTGCACAGGTCATGAGTGTCAGCTCCGATGGTTATCCCTCCATGTCTACGATTCATGCATGGAAGGTTGACGGCGAAACGATTACGGTTGTCATGACCGATGGCCGCACAATTTCGAACCTGATCAATACAGGTGATCGGGGAACCATCCTCAACGGTTCTGCTTATTACCTGCTTCACGTTGAAACGGAAAGCGTCAAGACACTCGAGTACAATAACGACGCCTATAACAACGGCGAATTCAATGTCAGCTATTCCGGCGCTGATCGTAGAGCAGCCGAATACACTGTGACCTTCAAGACCAACGAGCTTGAATCGACACAGGTTTATCTACATTTTAAAAGCAGGATAGTTAAAGTCCCATCCTGCTAATTCTTGCATATGGTTTTCTCAACGACGAAGTGAAGCCTCATAGGAATTCATCTCTGAAACAAAGCGGGATGTAATTACCTCTGGCCGTGTAATTGCTGTTCCAACCACAATTGCATACGCGCCCGCCTTCAGGGCATCCACAGCCATTTCTGCAGTACTGATTTTCCCTTCAGCTATTATTGGTTTCTTTACTAGGGGGGAGATTTGCTTCAACAACTCAATTCCGCTCAAATTTTCTTCTTTGCTTTCGTCGGTATAACCACACAGCGTTGTCGAGATCAAATCATATGGACCTTCGGAAGCTTCCACCGCTTCCTGAACGGTTGAGATTTCCCCCATAACGAGTACATTCGGATAGTATTCGTGTATTTTCAGAGCGATTTCTACAGGGTTCTCATGGCCGTCTCTTTCGCGTGGCGTAGCATCGAGGGCGACAATATCAATTCCTTCTCTGAGTATCGCTTCAGCACTCGCATAGGTCGGCGTAATATAGACCGGATACTTGCCAAAGATTTTATTTATTCCAATAATCGGAAGATTCACTTTCTGCTTAATTGCCCGGATATTTTCAGGCCCCGTTGCACGTATTCCTGCTGCGCCGCCCATCTCTGCAGCCCTTGCAAAAGCAGCCATTATATCCGTTCCATACATAGGCCATCCTTCACGAGCCTGGCACGAAACAATCAGCTTTCCACGAATTTTATTCAAAACATCTTCCGCCATTTTAAAACAGATGTATCGCTGCACCGACAATGCCAATTACAAAGCAAAGCAAAATACAGCTGTACATTCCTTTCTCATGCTTACGCATAATACTGTAGAACCAAATAACAACCAACAACGGCAAAATACTTGGGATAATAGAGTTGATCATATCCAGAAGATTCAAATCTGTCCCACCACTTGTAAGAACAACGTTGAGGGGCACCTTAACAAAACTCACTGTCATCGATCCAACGACCATCATGCCAACGATTGTCGCACCCGCAACAAACTGATCCAACGCATCCGACGATGTCATTTTTGAAACGAAGTTCACGCCAAACTTATGTCCCTGTTTAATGAAATACCACCGAGACAGCACATTCAGAATCACATTCGGGAGAATGAAGACCCATGGAGCAATTGGATTTCCATCCAGCGCAAGACCAGCCGCAAGTGCTGCAAACAGCGTCATAAATACCGCCTTAAATATCGAATCGCCAATGCCGGAAAGTGGCCCCATTAACGCTGTCTTCGTTGAGCGAATTGCTTCCTCTGACACATCTTTGCCGGCTGCTTTCTCCTCTTCCAAAGCAAGGGTAACGCCAAGCACAAGATTTCCTGTGTATGGATGGCAGTTAAAGAATTCATTATGCCGGCGCAGTGCTGCAATCTGATCTTCTCGATTCGGATACAGCTTCCGGATGGCAGGAATCATCGCATATTCAAAGCCAAGTGCACAATAGCGCTCATAATTTATCGTCGTCATTGAGAAGAAAGAACGCCAGAACGTCGCTTTTAGATCTTTTTCATCAAGAAGCCCTAAAGCCTCATGTTCCTCTTCTTCCTCTTCTGCGAAACCATCATCCATTGCCTTATCCTGCTGACGTGCTTTATAAATAGCGACCGCAATTACCACCGCAATCAGGGATACGGCTGTCGTATTCAGGTTTAAATACGCAACCAAAACAAAGCCGCCGAGGAAATAACACCAGTATGTTTTGAAATCCATCATCTTCAACAGCATCGCCATCCCAACTGCCGGCAACAATTTTGACGCAACCGACAAACCCTTATTAATGACCGCAGGAAGATGATCAACCAATGCCTTTACCGCATCCGAACCAAAGTAGATGGCGCAGAATGAAGAGACAAAGAAAACCAAGAAGAACACTAAGAGGCCAAGCAGATGCGTACGCTCAATTCCCTTAATGTCATCCTCCTCAATGAATTTATCTGCCTTATGTTCCAAAAGAATGTTGATATTCCATGCCAGCATAATGAGGAACTGTGCCAGAACGCCAATCGGCATTGCCAGAGTGATTCCAACATCCGCATCTCCTGATACAATTGCGAACACAGTTGAAATCGTACCAGCAATCTGCGCATTCGGAGGAACCGAACCGCCAATCGGCAAAATGCCCATATACATCAATTCAACCGTTGCGCCTACATATAAGCCTGTCTGGAAGTCCCCCATAATCAGGCCAACAAGCGGGCCAGCAAAAATCGGTCTTGAAATCATCCAATAGCCATAGCCATAATTCTCCAGTACCAGCAAGGCAATAAGAAAACTCAACAACAAAGCTTGAGCTGCTCCCATATATTTTCCCTTTCCGAATTATCACAATTCAAAGTAACGTAAATAAATCAAGCGCATTATCACGTGGAGTGGTCCTACCATCCAGATACACTCCAAATCCATGTATTTTTTTCAAAATGGCAGAAGTCTCCTCATCTACATAAACAGTTTTTGTAATCTGTTTTCTTCCTTCTTTGAAGTACAGGCCGCCTACATTCAAGCTAACAAACTCTATTCCTTTCTCCAGCAGATACAGCGCATACTTCGGATGTTTTGCAACCACAAGGAAACGTTTCGATCCATATTTTTTTAGCAGCTGTAATCCCCCTTCGTCGTCTGTCACGAAACACTTCATGCTTTTTGGGCATGCAAGTTTTAATAGTTGCTTTTGCAGAGAATCATTGGCCGCTTCCGGATCAATAACCAAAATCGCGTCACTCGGATACGCAACAGACCAGGAAAAAGCAACCTGCCCATGAACCAGACGTTCATCAATTCGAATTAGGTTAATCATGATTTCACCTCTGACTCAAATGTAGTATGTGTTAACTTTAATTTCAAATTTCTGCTATCAATGCGTATTTTTATTTCGTATCATGAAACAACGCGGCTCTTCTGAATATTTTTCAAAGAATCGCCCCAGCTCAGAGATATGCATAGCGAATACAGAAGATCAATCATATATAGTGTCGATGTTCGCGAAACCATCGCGCCACTGCGAAAAACCGACTCTTTGCCACACACATAAAGATGGTAGTCCGTCAGCCTGATCAAATCATTGTCAGAATTTCGGGTAATTGCGCAAGAGGAAACATTCGCTTTTTGCAACGCATTAGCAATATTGATCATCTCCTTCGTCTGCCCCGAGTAGGAAATTAACAATGCAAAATGATTCCTTCCTGAATTAACTGCTTGCACATATTGCCGATCCGACACCGAAAAACAAGACACGTTCTTTCCAATACGCATAAACTTATATGCCGCATCAAATGCAATCGTGTTACTAGCGCCCATTCCGTAGAAATCCAAAATGTCTGCCGCCATCATCTGTTTTGCAACTGTCATCAATGTAACTTCATCAAGCAGAATTCGTGTCTCTTCAATTGATTTCAGTGATATGCCTGTGATCTTGTTCACAATATCTTTTTCATTATCATCCTGAGAAATCATCGTTAAATCGGTAAACTCAAAATTGATGTTACTGAACGCATTCAGTTCAGCTGCAATCCGAATTTTCAAGTCTCCGAATCCCTTGCATCCAATGCGCCTCGAGAAACGAATAATGGTCGCTGTTGAGGTATATGTCTGCTGTGCAAGATCATAGATCGTCATCCTTGTCACATGTTCCGCATTCTTAAGGATGAAGTCACGCACGTGGCTTTCCGCTTCGGGTAGATTCTGCATATCACGCATCGTAATAAGAGTATTCATGATCGCTCACCGTAACAATATTTCGTTTTATTACTATTAGTATAAATTTTATTTTATGCCAACATATCAAAGATCCTTTGGAACTCCTGAAATAGCAAAAAAAGATGCCAATAAAATGGAACAATAATCAGCATCACCAAAAAGCATTAACAATTCATTATGACGCTTCGCACAAAAATCAGGGAACATAAGTTGAATAACCAGAAAAAAGATGGCTGTACGATGTTCCACAACCATCTCTATCTAATCATTGATTAGCCTGGCGCCAAAATCACTTCCTGCTAAAGTCCAAATAGGCACCTTTCATTGGACTAGTACAATGTTCGGCGAATAGTCTGATCGCACCTTTCGTATAACGCAGCGGCTTTGGCTGCCACTTTTTTCTTCGCTGATTTAATATCCGCTCAACATCGTCAGAAGACATCCTTTTTCCATTTACCCCAACGATATTCAGACTGCCTTTCTCAACATTGATTTCGATCAGATCGTTCTCTTCTACCAATGCAATCGGACCGCCAGCTGCAGCTTCCGGGGAACAATGGCCAATGACCGGACCTGTCGACGCCCCGGAGAATCTACCATCCGTAATTAATGCAATACTCCGGCCAAGAACAGGATCAGAAGAAATAGCTTCTGATGTATAGAACATTTCAGGCATTCCCGAGCCTTTAGGGCCTTCATATCGAATCAAAACAGCGTCCCCGGGGGAAACCTTATGATGCAGCACCGCATCAAGACATTCCTCTTCGCTGTCAAAAGGCCGCGCATTTAAGACTGCATGAAACATCTCTTTCGGGCAGGCAGTATGTTTTATTACTGCTCCCTCCGGGGCTAAATTACCTTTTAAAATCCTGATGGAGCCATTCGTATCAATCGGCTGATCGAACGGATGGATAATTTCTTCTTTCGTAACATGAATCCCAAGCTGACGGCATCTTGCGTCCAGTAAATACTGACAGCGCTGGAAATATCCATTGTTCTCCAGCTCTTCCAGATTCTCTCCTATTGTTTTTCCAGTCACAGTCATTGCATCCAGATGCAATACCGACTTCAACTGTCTCATGATTTCAGGAACTCCTCCTGCATAATAGAAGAATTCTGCCGGCCACTTACCGGATGGTCTTACATCCAGAAGATAGTGAGCATTCCGATGCAGTTCATCAAAAGTATCTCCGGTAATTTCGATTCCGTATTCATGGGCAATTGCCGGTATATGAAGCAGTGCGTTCGTGCTACCCGAAACTGCCGCATGAACCATGATTGCATTTTCAAAGCTTTCTTTCGTAATGATATCGGAAGGTCTTATTCCTTTCAGTGCTAACTCAACCGCCCTTTTCCCGGATTCGAATGCATATTTTTTCAGATCTTCTGAATCAGCCGGCAGAAGTGCTGAGCCAGGCAAGGTCAGTCCCAGCGCTTCTGCCATAATCTGCATCGTTGAAGCAGTTCCAATAAACGAACAAGCCCCGCAGCTCGGGCATGCGTTTTGCTTTGCCCAATCAAATTTGTCGCGATTAATCTCCCCTCGCTCATACTTGGCGCTGTACATTCCTAGCTGTTCTAGTGTTAACAAATCCGGACCAGCTTTCATTGTTCCGCCGCACACTATTATGGATGGGATATTTACTCGTGCCATACCAATCATGTTCCCGGGTAACCCCTTATCACAAGAAGCAATAAATACTGCTCCATCAAACGGAGTTGCATTCGCCTGAATCTCAATCATATTGGCGATCATCTCGCGAGAAGGAAGTGAATAATTAATCCCATCCGTTCCCTGGCTCTCCCCATCACACATATCTGTAGTAAAATAACGAGCGCCATGGCCACCGGCCTGTGAAATCCCTTCTCTGGCTTCCTCAACGAGGTGATCCAACCCTGCCGACCCTGGATGACTATCACCAAATGTACTTTCAATAAATATCTGAGGTTTTGCGAGATCTGCTTTTGTCCATCCAGCACCAAGGCGCAAAGGGTCAAGTTCCGGCGAAAGTTTTCTTAATTTCTGACTTGTAAGTTCTTTATCCATATCTATGCAAGAGCACTGACAACCGTCAGTGCTCTTCCTCTCATTAATGAAGTTCCGGCCAATAATCCTTATTAGCCTCAATTAGATCATCGAGTATCTTCTTAGCAACCGTAGCACTTGGCACAGTCTTTGAAAGTGTCAAAGCCTGCCAGAGCTTTAGATAGCTGTGCTCAACATATGCCTGCACAACCAGTTTTTCAACAGATACCTGCTCGTACATTAATCCTCTTTCAAAGTCAGGGATCTTCCCCTGGCACAGCGCTTCCGGTCCATTAAAACCAACGACACAGGGAACCTCGACCATCGCATCATCATCAAAGTTGCTGATGGCGCCATTGTTTTCCACAATACAAAGCATGATTTCATGCGTGTTGTAGGCAAGTGCTCTTGCCAGCGAAACGATAAACTCCGCGTGATTATCTACCGTGAATTCGCCGCCGGTTGCCGTTCCCTTTCGGACTATTTCGCGGGCAGCAGAGAATACGTCTTTTTCTCTTCCCTCTATAACTTCATCTGCACGTGTATGATTCGGATCTGAATGTTCAACGACATAATCCGGATACAGATAGTATTTCAGATATGTGTTCGGGAGGAACTGAGGATCCAGCTTAAGTAAATCCGCTGCCTTACGATGCGTTGCCTGCCATGAAGCATCCATATGCTGCGTATCAATTGCTTTCTGCGTCAGGTAGCCGTTCTCGCTTACATATTCCCTTAACTTTGGCATGTAGTCTTCGCCAGTGTGAACATCCTTCACACTTGTCCACCATCCAAAATGGTTCAGGCCAAAGTAACGGACATCCAGGTCATCATATGTTTTCCCAACAATGTATGACATTCTGCGGCGGGTACCAACAGGCATGTCACAAATATTGATTACCTTTGCCTTCGGACGAAGGACGCGGCATGCTTCCGCAACAATCGCTGCGGGATTGGAATAATTCAGCATCCAGCAGTCCGGTGAATACTTTGTCATATAATCAATGATCTCAAGCATTCCGGTAATTGAACGCATCCCATAAGCAATTCCACCAGGGCCGCACGTTTCCTGTCCAACGACTCCGTATTTCAAAGGAATACGTTCGTCCAGCTTACGCATCGCATATTTTCCAACACGGATGTGTGCCATGCAGAAATCTTTGTTGGTAAATGCCTCTTCAGGATCGGTTGTATAAGAGAACTCCACTTCCGGAGCTTCTTCTTTAATCGTGATTGCCAAGGCATCTCCGATCACCTTTTGACGATCAGGATCATTGTCGTACAAGGTAATTGAATTCAAAGGGAAATCATCCAAATGGGTAAGCATCATTTTCACGATGCCCGGTGTATATGTACTGCCTCCCCCAGCGATAACAACATTGTGCTTTTTTGGATTACTAACAACCATGTTTTATTCTCCTATGCCAAGTTCTTTGTCAACTGCCTCTCTAACGGCATTTATTCTCATTCCATACACGACCTGAACTGTTGAATCTTTTTTAAAGACCCCCATTGCTCCAGTCTCATTTTTCAATGTATCCTCGTCGATAATTTCTGAATTCTTAACAACCAGACGGAGCCTCGTAAAGCAACTGTCCACTTTAACAATATTGTCGCTCCCGCCTAAGGCTTTTACTATAAGTGCAGCATCAACAGTCTCATTATTATTCGGCCGCTTCGTTTCAGCTGTAGCAGCCTGCTTCTGTTCTTTCTCATCTGCAACTTTCTGATTGTATTCAGCTTTGGAATGAAGCTTCATTTCCATTCCTTCCGTTTCTCTTCCTAATGTCTTCAGATTCAGTTTTACGATCAGGAAGCGGAAGACGAAATAGTATACTGCAAACTCAACAACACCAATCAGCAGGTAAAGCGGCCATCTTGTTTTAGCAATTCCAAGAGGAAGATTGTAAAGCAGGAAATCAATGAATCCGTTAGGGCCAATCGCACGGCAACCAAGCACATTGAATGCAACCATACCAAGACCGCTTAATGCAGCATGAACAACAAACAGTACCGGTGCAACGAACAGGAAAGAGAATTCGATAGGCTCTGTGACACCTGCAATGAATGAAGTGAATGCGGCAGGAATCAGAATTGCCTTGATCTTCTGCTTATTCTCAGGGCGTGCCGTATGATACATAGCAAGGCAGGCGCCAATCAGGCCAAACATCTTTGACAGTCCTCTTGCGTCCCACACAACAGAGGAAGAGAGAATTGCGACGCTTGGATCAGCCATTTCAGCGTAATAGATATTACGGCAGCCTTCATATACCTTCCCACCGACAGTCGCAACGCCACCAAGTTTTGTATAAAGGAACGGTGTATAAACCAAGTGGTGAAGGCCGGTCGGAATCAGGAGTCGTTCCAGAGCCCCGTAAAGGAAGATTCCGAAATTACCTGACTTGTTAATGAAGTATCCGACATTATCAATACCATGCTGAATAGGCGGCCAGATGTACGTGAACAGAACTGCAAGTACAATAATGATCGGAATCAATACGATAAATACGAACCGGGCACCGCCATAAATCTGGAAGGCATTATTGAACTGTGTATCGATAAAACGATTATGAACCAGGGCGGTTACAATTCCGAGAAGAATCCCAAGGAACACGCCCATATCAAGAACCTGAATACCAAGTACCAGCGTCTGTCCGGTTCCACGTAAGCTTTCCGCTTCAATGAGTGTTCCGTTCAGCGTCATGAATTTATTCATTGCGTTGATGAAGACCAGGAATGCAAGCAATGAAGTAAACCCTGCTTCTGCTTTCTTCTTCTTTGCCAGCCCGCCAGCGATGCCAACGCAGAAAATCAGCCCAAGATTATTTAAAATCGCAACCAATGATCCAGATAATATAGAACCGAAACCCGTCGTCACAGGATTATTCAGGAACGGAAGAACTTCCATCAATCTGGTGTTTGTAAATATGTTTCCAACAGCAATCAAAATTCCGGCGATTGGCAGAATCAATACAGGCGTAAACATTGCCTTAGAGAAACTCTGCATCGCACTCATTACTCTATCTTTCATTTCACCCTCATTAGTAGTAAATACTCTGACTGTGCCTGCGCCTGACACAATGCTCCCCCGGAATGAGTACGCATGCATTATTTCACAAACATTGGCAGGAAACAGGCTGTTCGAGGCGAAAGAAAACCTGTTACCCAAACCAGTAACAGGTTTCCAATCCATAATTATTCAATCGCCATTCGTGCAATACTTTTCGTATTCATATATCGTCAGTTCTATCATGCACATGATTCTGGTATAAAACAGCGTTGGCTTTTGGTTTCGATCATCAAATGGCTTATCATCAGTCACTTGAATTAGCACATCTGAAAGAGCAGCGATAGTGTTTTCTCCCTTGCCGGTATATGCAATACAGGGAACACCATTTTCTTTAGCCAGCTGCGCCCTGTTGCAAACATACCCTGATCTTCCAGAGCGGCTAAAAAGTATTAATAGGCCTATATCTTCAAGATTATTCTCAAATCCTGCAATCGAATCAGCACCATTCGAATAAATAACCTTTACACCAATTCCTAACAGCTTTTTTGCAAAGTATTCTGCCAAAGGCCCCATAAAACCAGTGCCATAGACGAAAATGATCTGCTTAGTTTCTGCAATCATTTCAGAGGCCTTTTTTATCGCAGTATATTGCTCATAGGTTATCTGAACAGGTGCCTCGATTTGAGAAAGAAAAGCATTTTCCTCTTCAATTTTTTCTTCAGACGTTTTGATATTAGCCAACAGTTTGTAATACATGTCAATAAAACCATCGTATCCAAGCTTTCTGGCCAGTCGCATCACAGTTGATGTAGAAGTGTAATTTTCTTTTGCAACTCCTCTTACGCCAATCTTCAAATCAGAGTCAATGTGCTCCAACAAAAAGATCAGGACAGACATTTCACTATCGGTCAATGCTTTCCCTGATGTGATTTTTTCAAGATCATATTTCATATAAAACGATTATATTATCAGCTTTGTACTAATCGAATCGGATTTTTTGCTTTTGGTTTTTGCGCTGGCAGATCAATAAGGCTCACTTGCGCATCCGCAGCTTTCTGGCAGTTCCCATGCACCAATCATCAAAGTTCTTCACCGTACCCTGCCATCAGTCTTGGTTTGAAATTTAGCTTCGGCACACCGACGCGGAAGGTATCTCCCTCTTCGTCGGTATTATTGTTGTCCAGCACAGCCTGATTAGCCTCCAGCCTTCCCTGTACACTGATATACATCGCCGCATCGGTCGCATCCCATCCATAGGCATGCATCAAAAGACGCTGCAGTTCCTCATAGCCGCGCTGAATCGCAATGTCACAGGTACGGCCATTGGTGTTGACATACCATGCGTCCGCCGTCTCCGTCACAGGCCAGTTCAAATGAAACTTCTTTATCAGACGTACGCGTACAAGGATGTCGGCCGCTGTCTCGATACCTGTTTCACACACTTCGCCATCGCCCATACTTGCATGTACATCACCCATTGCCAGCAGAGCACCTTCCACCTGTACCGGAAAATAAACAGTCGCCCCTTTACAAATCAGCCGGCTATCCATATTTCCACCGCAGCAAAAGCTGTATCCCGAAGGAACCGGATCACCTGCAGGTGCCGTACCAATGACGCCGATCATCGGATCCGCCGGCCACATAACATCGTTGAAGTAGACGATTCCGTCTTTGACAGGAACAACCTTTGTACGAACCTCAGTTGTTTTCTCCAGCGCCCCCAGTCCTGCAAACGTCGCAATTACACCATGATCCGCCGTCTGAATATCCAGGATATCAACGGCCAGCGCATCACCCGGTTCAGCGCCATTGATATACAACGGACCGGCTGCCGGATTTGTATGTGAAAAATCAATATGCTCCACAAGATCCTGTTCTGTCTTGACCTGACCGTCAAAGCAGTCCCGCGTCAAAAAATGGACGACAGATTCAGGATCACAGTATCCCTCAGGGACATTGTCTTTGTTATATTCATAGATACTGTTCTTAATCGTAAGCATAGCTTCCCTCAATGAATCTCGTACGGCTCCAGCAGCCGCATCTGGCTGTCAACGAAATCATCCAGCGAAAGAACAGTATAGGTACTTTCCTTTCCTGCTTCTCTTGCCCAGGAGATATGACTGAGCATGATGACTTCAATGTAATCCTTCTTCCATTGATCACTCATTTTCTCTGAAAGGACACCACACCGCTGAAGGCTTCCCAGCATATGGAACAATACATCTTTAAAATGGTTCACTGCCTCTCGATTGTCTTCAAAGAATTCCGGTTCCAGCCGCTGCAGATCCGATACAGAAAAGAAAAACCGATCCTGCCGCACACCTTCTGCCATCCGGCGAATGTATCGCCGAAGATCATCCAGCGACTCTGCCTTTTCTTCCTGTGGCGTTGTCCAATTTTCTCTTAATAATGCTGTAAGAATATCTATCTTTTTTGGAAAGTAATACGTCAGATTACCGGGGCTGATTGCCAATGCCTCCGCGATCTCACGCATCGTTACCTTTTCATACCCATATTTGTTAAACAGATCCTGAGCTGTATTCAATATTTCCTCGCGCCTGTTAGACATACCAACATGATAGCACCGCAGAATTTTTCACGAAATTGACAATTAGTACATTTGTACTATTATCAATTGGCAACCTGTCTAACAAAGGAGATGAACCCATATGAAAAAGACATTGCTTACACTGCTCGCGTTGATTGCCCTTGCCGGCTGCGGATCTTCCTCAAAAGCGTCTGCGGCATCTGCCTCTGCGCAGACCGCCGGTTCGACAGTTTCAACCGATACAGTATCTTCCGCCTCACTCACCCGCACCACATTGACCGGCAGCGATTACGCGACTGCTATCACAGAACTTGAATCCCTTTCAAATGACCTTGCTACGAAGGCAGAGTCTTCCGCTGAAGGCTACACTGCTCCAGAATCTACGACGATAGCCCAGGTTATCAGCGTCAGCTCAGACGGTTACCCTTCCATGTCTACGATTCATGCATGGAAAGTGGATGGTGACAAAATCACAGTCGTTATGACCGATGGCCGCACGATTTCCAACCTGATCAACACAGGGGATCGCGGAACAATCCTGATCCACGGCTCCGCCTACTACCTGCTCCATGTAGAAACAGAAAATGTAAAGACACTGACATACAGCGATGAGTCCTACCAAAACGGCGAATTCAACACAGATTACTCTGGCGCCGACCACCAGGCAGCGGAATATACTGTAACTTTCAAGATCAATGAACTCGAATCTACACAGGTTTATATGTTTGACTGATTGAATCTGTTTCTGTTTCCTTTATACTGAAAGTGGAAAAAGGGTCACCAGTGACGGCTGCCCTTTCCGGTTAGACGAAATGACCGCTAACGTTTGAGAGCTAGGCGGTCATTTTTTTGAACCACGTCCGACCTTGTAACCAAGGCTGAACGCTGAGAGAACGAGTCCAATCAATGAAACAATCAGAGTCATTCCTTCAATTGTCATGGGACACCTCCTTACCGGAAATTCAATAAGGGAGGCCCGGTACAATGTTCTCTCCTCCCTGATGCCTTATACTTCGCACCGGAAGGACAGCCGCCACCGTATAGTGACCGAAGCAGAGTGATTCCCCTGCACTTTTTCTTAGACGCAAGATCCGGGATTTCCCGAATCATTTTTAAAACGCTGTGGCCAATATCGACCGCAGCATCTTTTCATCGATCATAGGCTTTCATCCGCTTCTCAACAACACCGACAACGCGGGACATTGAGAAGGTAAGCACCAGATAGATCAAACCTGATATCAGCAGTGAAGGAATCGCCAGGAACGTCGCCGACTGCACCGTACGGTAGGCTGTCGTCAGCTCCGAAACAAAGAAGACACTTGCCAGCGACGTTGCCTTGACGATCGAAATGAACTCATTGCCAAGTGCCGGCATGATGTTGCGGATCGCCTGCGGAAGAATGATCTTCTGCATCACGTGACGCATCGACATGCCAAGACTCACTCCCGCTTCCCGCTGCCCATCATCGACCGCCTGGATTCCGGAACGGATATCTTCCGCCACATAGGCACTCGAATTGACAACAAGAGCACTCACGATGCAGGCCGTATCCGACATCTCGAACGGAACAATCTTCGGCAGTAACAGCCAGAAGAAATACAGCTGCAGAAGAATCGGCGTACCACGCAGAATCTCAATGTAGAAATCAACAATAACCTTAACAATCCTGATCTTCGACCTCTTGAGCATCGAAACGGCAATTCCGATCAGTACCGCAAACACTGCCGTAACCAGCGACAGCCATAAAGTCCCCAGAAGTCCATCCAGATATACGCCCGAATAACGGGACCAAATGCGTGTAATCTGTTCCAGCATATGTCAGCTCCACTTCCCGATTCTATGAATTCAATCAGTTCTCACTGATACCGAGATTCTTCGCATACTCGGTATATTCGTCATACCATTTTGAATACTGTCCGCTCCCCAGCAGCTCATCGATGCAGTCGTTGACAAAGTTGATCAGATCCGTTTCACCCTTCATTGCGCCGACACGCATACCATCGTATTCTTCACCAAGCTCGAACTTGTAGTCCTGCACAACCAGACCGCAGCCCGGATTGTTATCGATATAGAGCTGCGCACTGCTGCGGGCAACGATTGCCGCATCCGCCTTGCCTTCCTGAACCGCAAGGTATGCGTCCGTCATCGAGCTGACCCGCTTGAATTCCTTGTAGGCCGGCACATCCTGATTCACCAGCAGCTCCTGCAGAGAACCCGACTGCGTCACAATCGTATAGTCCGCAAGATCTTCCGCCGACGTAATTTTGGACGCCAGCTCCTCTGCCGTCAGAATGCCGTAGCCCGCATCATCCTCCGTAAAGTAATAGCCCTTCGAAAGTTCCATTGCCTCCGCGCGTTCCGGTGTATAGGCAAGCGCCGAAATCGCCAGATCATACTTTCCTTCCGGAACGGAACTCAGAACGGCCGAGAACTCCAGCGGCACAATCTCAAGCGCAACGTTCATCTTATTGGCGATATATTTTGCCAGCTCAATGTCCGCACCAACATACTGATCATCGCCGCTCTTCGACGGATCAATGAACTCGCACGGTACCCAGTACGGTTCCGTCGCAACCGTCAGTACGCCGCGCTCCTTGATCTCTGCCAGACGTCCGGTTGCTGTATCCGCAATACCCGAACCCGCATCCGCCGGAATCGAGGATGTCGAAGAAGCCGTCGCCGAAGCTGAAGCCGAACCGCATCCCATCAATGTCACTGCCGCCAAAACCGTAGCCATTACCTTCTTCATATATCTTCTCCCTTATTCTTTTTCCCTTTCAACGAAAAAGCGCATCCTCTGAGTTTCCTCTGAAGATGCGCTTACCAGCAAAATCCTGTGATTTAGAAACGCCTAAGCCTCATGCGTCTCCTTCCGCACATCTTCATACAGCGAAAAATGGTGATGATGATGGATCATCGCCGAATGCGTATGGTGCTGATGTACGAAAGTCATCGTTGTCATGCGTGTTTTATATCACAGCTTTACAGAAATGAAAAGAATTATTTTCTGAAAATATTTTCAGTTATTGGCTGAGTGACGGATTTCGATTTCCGCCCACTTCAAAGCGGCTGACATCGTAAACATCAGATAGATCGATGCCGAAATCCAGGCC